>Ga0247739_10000034_pt1 | contig 80633 bp, 67 predicted proteins | sample UWRJL058202B2_FD_180943 | JGI IMG/M metagenome (GOLD analysis project Ga0247739, IMG submission 180943) | Plant litter microbial communities from Arlington Agricultural Research Station in Wisconsin, United States - UWRJ-L058-202B-2 | ecosystem: Environmental > Terrestrial > Plant litter >... | reverse complement strand
TACGGTTGGGTACCGGGAACCGGCAGTGGATTGGGCAGCAGCCTGGACAAGAAGTATAGCGGGTACATGGAAAACACGGTCAGCAATACCAGCTTTCCCTATGCACAGGCAGTGACGACAGGCGGTTCGACGGTCAAGGGAATGCCAACAGGCAGCAAGGTCAGGGTGCTTGGCACTAACGATTTCCTGTATGGGGTAAGTTTCTACGATGACCGCGGCAGGGTGCTGCAGTCGCAGTCCACCAATATCACGGGCAGCACCGACATTGTAACGAACCAGTACAGTTTTTCGGGGCAGTTGCTCAGCAGCATACATGACCACATAAAAAGTGGCACCAATGCACAGGCATATTCCATCCTTACAAAATATGCTTACGACAATGGTGGCAGGCTTGTGGCCATTTCCAAGAAAACGGGCCGTGACCTTGACCTGATGGCCGGTGGCCCAGAGGTAACGGTAGCTGAAAACAGTTATAATGCACTTGGACAGATCAGGTACAAGAACGTTGGAAAGAAAAGGGATATTGACAATGGTGGCTATTTGGACGACCCGATTGAAACACAGGTCTATGACTACAACATACGTGGGTGGCTGAGGGGCATCAACAGCAACTATGTTAGGAACGGTGGCGACAACTGGTTCGGCATGGAACTGGCCTATGATTTTGGATTCGGACAGGCACAGCTGAACGGCAATATTGCGGGCACACGCTGGCGGAGCAGGGGCGATGACAGGCAGCGGGCCTACGGTTTCAGCTACGATGCCGCCAACAGGCTGATGAAGGCGGACTTTACCCAGCATGTGGGCTCCACCACATGGAACACCAGTGCGGGCATCGACTTCAGCATGGAGATGGGCGACGGCAGCGGCGACCCCACCAAGGCTTACGATGCCAATGGCAACATCAAGGGTATGCGGCAGAAGGGCCTGAAAATTAGCAGCAGTGCCAATATTGACCAGCTTACTTATGACTACAAGCCCAACAGCAACAAACTGGCAAGCGTTACCGACGGCATCACAGCGGACAACAAGCTCGGCGACTTCAAGGACGGCAGCAATACCGGGACGGACGACTATGACTATGATGCAAACGGCAACCTGTCCTATGACCAGAACAAGGGCATCACTGATATAGCCTACAACCACCTCAACTTGCCTGAAACAATCAGGGTGTTCGGTAAGGGTGTCATCACCTATACCTACGATGCAGCAGGCACCAAATTGCAGAAGCAGACGGTTGACAGCACGGGAAGCGGGGTGAAAACCACCACCACGCAATATATCGGCGGCATTGTTTACGTGAACGACACAATGCAGTACATCCCCCATGAGGAAGGTAGGATAAGGAAACGAAAACTGACCCCCTCGGAAGAGACTATCATTAGTGCTGGAGGCACTGTGGAAGGGGAGTTCATCTACGACTACTTCATCAAGGACCACTTGGGCAATGTGCGTACCGTATTGACTGACGAGGCAAAAACCGATGTTTACCATGCATCGCTGGAGCCTGAAAACGTGGAAATGTACGAGCAGTTCCTGTTCAGCAACCTCACCAACTTAGTCGAAAAACCGTCCTGTTTTGATGAGGACGGGGAAAATGTATACGTGCAGAAAGTGGAGGCCAAGGGTGATGACCAACCAATGGTCATCGGCCAGGGCATCGTGCTGAAAGTGATGGCAGGCGACCATGTGAACGCCAATGTGCTCGGCAGCTACGACAATACTGCCGGGAGCAACAACCCCTTCAATTCGACGCCGTTGGAAGAATTGATAGCTGCCCTTTTCGGGAGCGGCATCGGTGCCACGGGCACGCATGGCGGCATGAGCCTCGGCACGGGAAGCGGCAGCCTGCTGCTGCCGGGTATTTTGGACTTCCTCGGCACTGTTCCAGACAACTACACGCCAAGCGGTGCCTACCTTAACTGGATGCTGTTGGACGGTGAGCAGTTCAAGCTGGTAACCGACAATGGTAACAGCGGCTTTGAGCAACTGCAGGAAGGTGATGGTGACTGCACGCCTGCTGCGGTACTGCAGATAAATAGCGGCGATGGTATTGATATTGCCAAAAATGGTTACCTTTATATTTTCGTGAGCAATACCAGTACTGACTATCCTGTGTACTTTGACCAGTTGCATGTGGAGCATGTGAGGGGGCCATTGGTGGAGGAGACGCATTACTATCCGTTCGGATTGACGATGAGCGGCATATCAAGTAAAGCAGCTACAACCTCACCAGCAAACAAATTGAAATACAACGGTAAGGAGGAACAAAGGGAAGAGTTCTCAGATGGTAGTGGATTGGAATTATTAGATTACGGTGCAAGGATGTACGATGCACAAATAGGACGCTTCCACACACAGGACAGGTTCGCAGAAAAATACTACTCACTAAATCCATATCATTATTGTATGAATAATCCTATAAATTTTATTGATGAAAATGGTGACTATGTAACAGTCGATAAAAGGGATGATAATGGAAATGTAATTCTTTCTTTATTGTATGAGGGCGGCAAGGCATTTTTTTATAGCAATGACAAAGATGGAAACATAGTTAAGGGAGATGCTTGGGATGGAACGGATAAGTTTATTACAGAGGCAGTTACAGCATTGAACAATATTGCAAATACTGATGATGATGAAGTTCAAAGCAGGTTTCAAGATGTACTGACTGGCTCATACAGGCATAGTATTGAAGAAACAAGAAATCCAAATAATAATATGAATAGTGAGAATGAGCATGGAAATGGAACAACTACTTCTTGGTTTGCCAATATTTCTTTTTATTCATTTGGTGGAGCAAAGGACGCAACGGGAGTCTTAGCACATGAATTACTTGGTCATGGGTGGCAAAGACAGAATGGTCTGTTTAAAGGGTGGGATGTTTCAGGGGATGCGATAGCTGCAGGTAGAATTAATAGGGACGGCAAAGAGCTGGTATGGCATGATAATCGTCATCATGAAGGATGGTTTGGATATTTTCTTGATGATGTAGATGCAGACGGCATACAAAACAGATATTTAGCTGCTAATAATAAAGCACCCAAACTTTACCATTCAAGCCCTTTAACAAATAGTAGCGGTAAGTACTTTAAAGATGAAAACGGTAATCCTATTGTAGATGTACTTGGTATTTTTAAAGCATCATTAAATACAATTTATAAAAAGAAATAGATATGAATATCCTTTCATTGATAATCTATTCCAAGTTTTTACTTTTTAGCGATTCTTCATGTAAAGAAAGATTGCAAAAATCAGCGTTTGTAGATTTCCGGAAAAGCAATCACGCTGTACCATATAGGTTAAAGGAGAAAACTGGCGAAATTAAAAAAGTTGTTTCGGAATCACTTTGGCTCAATCAGTTTTTCGCTGAAAATAATTACTCAATTGAAATGGCTAAATCTTATATGGCTGATACGGTTCTACGTGATAGTGGTTTTCTCGACCTTTTAAAGTTTAGTACAATCCCTGCTCACGTTGATGCCGAAATGACTGTTATAACAGATAAGGCATTGAAAAAAGGAGAACAGTATTTTATTGAATATTTCCATAAAAGAGTTAGAAAGAAAATTGGATGGAAATTGAAGGACAATGCCGACATTGTTTATGTTCTTTTTGAGAGGGGTGTTTTATTAAAAGTATCGGAAGAAGGAGGGCTGCTTTTAGCAATCAACTGCTCCAATTATAAATTTTCACCTTTGTAGTTAGTCGGTGTTCCGCCGCAATGCTCCAACAAGAACCGCCGCCCTGTTGTAGTTAGTTGGTGTTTCTTTCCCAACGAAAAGCATATAAAAGAACGACCGCCCCAGCAGTGTGTTTTCACCTGCTGGTTTCATGAGGAGGATGCACTTAGAAAGCCTGGATGCTTTATCTTCCCACCAAGGCTTACGATGCCAATGGCAACATCAGGGGCATGCGGCAGAAAGGACTGATGGTCAGCAGCAGTGCCTATATTGACCAGCTTGCTTATGACTACAGGCCCAGCAGCAACAAACTGGCAAGCGTTACCGACGGCATTACTGCGGACAACAAGCTGGGCGACTTCAGGGATGGCAGCAATGTGGGAACGGACGATTACGGTTATGATGCAAACGGCAACCTGTCCTATGACCAGAACAAGGCGAAACGAAAACCGACGTTTACCATGCATCGCTGGAAGATATAAACCTTGAAACGGAAACCCTGCTATTCAGCAACCTGGCAGGCATCGTGGACAAGCCAAGCTGTTTCGACGGGGACAGCGGAAACGGGAAAGTGCAGAAAGTGGAGGCCAGGGGTGACGAAGACCCGATGGTCATCGGCCAGGGCATCGTGCTGAAAGTGATGGCAGGCGACCATGTCAACGCCAATGTCCTCGGCAGCTACGACAATACTGCCGGAAGCAATAACCCATTTACCACCACACCGCTGGAGCAGTTGATAGCCGGCCTTTTCGGGAGCGGCATCGGTGCCACGGGCACGCATGGCGGCATGGGCCTCGGCACGGGCAGCGGCAGCCTGTTGCTGCCGGGCATTTTGGATTTCCTCGGCACCGTTCCCGACAACTACACGCCGAGCGGTGCCTACCTGAACTGGATGCTGTTGGACGGGGAGCAGTTCAAGCTGGTAACGGACAATGGGAACAGCGGCTTCGAGCAGTTGCAGGAAGGTGGTGGGGACTGCACGCCTGCTGCGGTACTGCAGATGAATGGTAATGTATCAAATTATCAGGTTTTTAAAATGCCGAATAGAACAAAGCACTCAGGTAGGCTTTTTTAGCATACCTTTTATTTTACCAATAAAAATTGATGCCTTCTCCGTAGCTCAAAGCCTTTCCCTAAGCTGTTTTGCTATTCATGTATCAAATTATCTGGTTTTATGGAACCCTGTTTTATAGTGTAATAGCTTCATTGCATTTCCTCGGGCATGAAGAAGGCGGGATATGTCCTCCTTTACGACTACTCCATCAAGGACTATTTAGGCAATATAAGGGCAGTGTTGACCGATGAACAGAAAACGAATGTGTACCATGCAGGTTTTGAAGATGCTGATGCTAGTTTTGAGAACCAGCTATTCAGCAATTTGATAAATAGGGTAGATGCACCAGACTGCGTAAAAGTCTATACGGGTAGCGATAAAGTGCAGAAAATAACCGCTGCTGCAAGGGATGTGGAAGCTGGAAAGGATGCAACCGTGGTAGGTGCAGGCAAGCTGCTAAAAGTGATGGCTGGAGACCATGTGGATGCCAGTGTGCTGGGATGGTTTGATGCGGGCGAAACGGGAAATAGCCCAAGTTCCATCACACCTATAGAAGACCTACTGGCAGGCATCTTCAGCAATGGAGTGCTTGGCACTGGTGCCAAGGGCGGCGTACTGAATACCATTAATAGCAGCATACCCTATGCTGGGATACTGGACTTTTTAACCTTGCAGGGCAACTACAGTACAGGTGATGGTGCCTACCTGAACTGGGTGTTGTTGGATGAGGGGCAGTTCAGAATGGTGAGCAGCGGCTCGGGCTTCACTGGCCTAATGGCCAATCATGACGGCAGTTGCACCCCTCCGGCATTGTTGCAGGCAAACAGCGGCAGCGGTATTGACATAGAAAAGAATGGTTATCTCTATATTTACCTGAGCAATACAAATACGGACTATCCTGTTTATTTTGATGACCTGCATATAGAGCATATACATGGGAAATTGGTGGAGGAAACACAGTATTACCCATTCGGGCTGGTGATGGCTGGGATAAGCAGCAAGGCTGCTAACAGTGCCAAGCAATCTCTGAAATACATTGGAAAAGAAGAACAAAAACTGGAATTCTCAGATGGCTCTGGTTTGGAATGGACGGACTTTGGTGCAAGGATGTACGATAACCAGATTGGTAGGTGGCATGTTGTTGACCCGATGGCAGAAACTGGCAGAAAGTGGAGTCCATACAATTATGCGTATGATAATCCTATAAGGTTTATTGACCCTGATGGGATGAAGCCCATGAGTTTCGACAAGTACATGATGGATGACCCTATTCGTGCTAGCTCACCAGATCCCGAAAGGTTTAGACAGGATTGGAGTGATGCAGATGCTTGGGAGGCTGAGATGGCTATGCTAGGAGGCTCAAGCGTATATTATAGCGAAAATGGGCTTCTGCTTTATAGTGGTACCGATAAGACACCCGATGTAATGACTGTTGTTACAAATGACAAACTGAATGGTTTTGCTTGGATGCACGGTTTGTTAGAAGATTTAGGTATAAACTTAAATGGTGGATTGGCGACAGCGATACTGAGAGCATATGGTGAGAGTTATGATATAAAGGGTTTATTTGCCTTTGTAGATGGAAATGCGAAGAATTTTTATAATAATCCAAATGTTTTTGTGCCAACTGATGGGAAAGGACCTCTTATTTATGAAGCTTCTGCGGCACTAATGAAAAAAGATGGTATTTGGACTATTAATCCAAATTCAATTGAAAAACGAGGTGGAAGCCCCACAAGTTCGGAAAGGAATTTTCCTGTTGGAGTACATACACATGATAATGAAGAGGATGGAAAAGTAGGGAGCGGAAGAGAGTTTACTTATGCTGGACGTAACGGAGTTTGGGGTAATGGTAAAGTTAAACCTGGTAGGGATGGTGATCGTGGTTGGGGTGGCGGACTTGCACATGATATGGTTACTGCTCATAACCAACGAGGTACTGGTTTATTTGAGATTGTGGCTGCAAAGAACTCTATTTATTTTTACAATTATGGAGGAATACAAATTATTATTGATAGGCATTAACTATAAAACTAAATAAACAATGATAAATAAAGGTGTATTGATTTTAGTCTTACTATACTGTTTCTCTTGTGGAAATGCGTATAAACCTGATAATGAAACAAGACTCGAAAAGAACGCAAAATGGTATTTTTATGGTTATTCTACTGACCAACAATATGTTTGTCACAATGATACGGTCAGTGTTTTGAGTTGCGATGTGTCTTTAAGAAGAGTTCTCAAGAAAGGTACTGATACCTTGAACTATTATTTTGATATTATTTATAAGAATGACACGAACAGATGTGTAAGATTGCCAATCGGTGTATATGGTACAACGGTAATAAAAAATGAAAGGTACCTTCCAATAGTGTCCCCAGTTGAGTTCTTTCCAAAAGAAGATGGTGACGTTTTGCAGATGATGAGTGTTAGCGATTCACTTCTAATAAGTATTATTAATAATAAAAATGTTAAAATAAATTCTTGGCTCCTAAAAGAAGCAGAACGAAGAAAAATACCAAGTTAACGTTAAGCCACGTATATCCTTGTTCGCTTTAAATACTGATATGTGGAAATTGTTTTTTGCAAAGAGGACAAGCATTTGTACCGCTATAATCTCTGATTTCGTTTTACTTTGATGACCTGAAGCAAGGCTGCAAGCAGCGTTAAGCAATCTTTAAAATACATCGGGAAAGAAAAGCAGAAACAGGAGCTCTCGGACGGCTCTGGTTTGGAATGGACGGATTTGGGTGCAAGGATGTATGACAACCAGATTGGGCGTTGGCATGTGGTTGACCCATTGGCAGAAACTGGGAGGAGGTGGAGCCCCTACAATTATGCGTATGATAATCCTATAAGGTTTATTGACCCTGATGGGATGAAGCCGATGAACTTTGAGAAGTACATGATGGATGACCCTATTCGTGCTAGCTCGCCAGATCCTGATAGATATAGGCAAGATTGGAGTGGTGCAGATGCCTGGGAAGCAAACATGGCGGCGTGGAATGCGATTTTGGGGGGATCTTTTGACAATGTTAATGTTATTGAAGAAAGTCCTTCAATAGAATACTCGGTTGATGACTATATTAAGTACTGGGAAGCTGAACACCAAACTAAAATGAGTTATGACCAAAAGCTAACTCTTTCAAGAGGATGTATAGGAATAACTGCTTTAGAATTGGGTAGTAATGTTGATAATCCAGGTGCAGAAGCAACACCTCCGTTCACAGATACTTATTCGACTTTTGAAAAAGCAAAAGAGGAAGCAGAGAAACTTGAAAAAGAGGTAAATACTGGTGCATCGAAAGATGTCAGGGTTATAATTTATTCTGTAAGATTTTGGTCAAATGATCAATCAAAGTTTACTCCTAATAAGGATGGTAGAATAGATATGACAGGATATGATTATCGGCCAAGACCAGCTACAGTAAATGACGGTTATTTTACTAACTTCGATTATGGATTGTATGATAAAAAAAAAATCGATGGTGGAGTGCAAATCATGAACAGCCAGGAATGATTGTATATAATAGTACTTTGCAACAGTATTCAAGACCGTTAGCAGATTTCAATATGCAAGTTTTTTGTATTGCAATAACATTAATCTTTAACAAATAAAAAAATGTCATGTTAATTAAAATTTATTTGATGATTGCTTTGTCTGATTGTAATTATAACTTTACTAATACTCAAAGTATGGATACCACCATTATAGGTAAGGCTATAGATGCAAAAGCTGGTGCAATTGTTATGACCAGCGATGAAAGTATTTACTATGTTGAGGGATTAAGCTATTGGAACAAAGAAGTTTATGGAAAAAAAGTAAAGATAACTGGAACTCTAGTAGTAGAAGAAACTCAAAATAGTCACAATCTGAAAGTAGTAACACAGAAAATCGTTGGCAAAAAGAAAATAATTAAAAAAAGCAAGTACATAGTAATTGAGTAACTAAGCCATTGTAACGTATCAGATGGTAGGGTTTTCAAACATCAACAAAAATCCCCCATAAATAGAGATTGTTTTTTAGCCTCCATTTTATTTTGGCATAGAAATTTATTGGCTTCACTAAAGTACCCACGAATACCTTTTGTTTGGTGTTAACCTTGTACAATATGAACAATATCCAACAATAAGATAAATATTAAAAATTTAATTTGTTCCTGTTTTTTTTTATTGATATGTAAGCTATTTTTTGCTCAAGCTGCCAAGTACATGATTAAGGAAAGATGGCCCGGATTTGTAAGGACAGCGAGATGGTAATAGGGCAGATTTTAGTAGCATGGAATCATTTGCAGGGATGCCCCTAATGACCAACAGTGTATAATAAAAGGATTTAGATATTATGATAAATGTTATAAACAATGCTATGAAAAAGATATTATTTTTTTTGTTACTTGTTCTTATTAATGTAAGTTGTTTCGAGCTTTTTAACAAGAATGAAAGACTAATAAACAGTTATAAACTCAACAATAGCAATGATGTCATTGAATTATATTTTATAGGTTTGGGCACAACTACTAATAATGTAATTGAAATTCGAAAGACAAATAGTAGCCAAACAAAAGTGATTAAAAAAATAAAGGGACCTAATGATACCTACAAAGTTGATATACAGCAAATTAATGACACACTAATAAAAATAGTATTTACAGATACGGTAGGTTTCAAGGGGGCTCAAAGGGAATTTGTTGTTAATGTTAGCGGTAACGATAGTTTAGAAATTGTTCGCTAGCTTGTATTGATTCTTAGTAGCAGAGTTTACATAAAATTTGTTTGTTGTCTTTAGTAGAATAAATAATAGTAGCTTGTTTCATATTCTAATTTAAAAAATTAATCTATTTATAATTGTAGTGGAATGTAAATTAGGTAGGAACTAATAATTTATAATAAGAAGTCAAACAATGATAAATATAAAGATAGTGATTTTATTCTTGTTACATTCTTTTGCTTGTAAAACACCCATTTTGCCTGAATATGAAACGGAATCGATTAAGAATGCAAAATGGTATTTTTATAGTTATGCTGTTCATGAAAAGTATACTTGCTATTATAATCGCACAGTAAGTAGTATTTTAGAATGCGATATATATGTTAAGAAAACCTTAAAAGAAGGTACTGATACGGTTGATTATTCTTTTGGTATCATTTATCAAAATGATTCAGTTATGTGTAACTCCAAACCATTTAATATATATGGTACCATGGAAGTAAAAAACGGTAAATATCTTCCATTGCTACATCAAATAGCTTTAGAGCCATTGAAAGATAGTACTGTTTTCAAGATGATGGAATTTGGGGATTCTGTACTGAAAAAAGAGCTGCTAAATAAAAATATTAAAATAAACCCTTGGCTTTTAAAAGAAGCAGAGCGGAGGGGTGCAATAAAAAAAGATAGTGATTAGTAGTTATTGGTGTTTTTTGTTTTCGACGTAAGACATAAAATAGTCACCGCCACTCTATTTATTTAATTATGGAGAATAGGCATTAACTATAAACAATGATAAACAAAAGCGTATTGATGTTAGTCTTATTATACTGTTTCTCTTGTGGAAATGCATATAAACCTGATAATGAAGCAAAACTTGAAAAGAATGCAAAATGGTATTTTTATGGTTATTCTACTGACCAACAATATGCTTGCCACAATGACACGGTCAGTGTTTTGAGTTGCGATGTGTCTTTAAGAAGAATTCTAAAGAAAGGTACAGATACCTTAAACTATTATTTTGATATTATTTATAAGAATGAAACGAACAGATGTGTAAGATTACCAATCGGTGTATTTGGTACAACAGTAATAAAAAATGAAAGGTATCTTCCCATAGTATCTCCAGTTGAGTTCTTTCCAAAAGAAGATAGTGACGTTTTGCAGATGATGAGCGTTAGCGATTCCCTTCTAATAAATATTATTAACTGTGGAAATATTAAAATTAATCCTTGGCTTCAGGAATAAGCAACACGAAGAACTAAAGTATCAAAATAACAGCTAGTTTTCAAATATCATTTAAAATAAATTTTTAAGAAAGTTGCGGCAAGCAAACATGTGATTGATGCCAGCGTGTGGGAATAGATTGGCTTTTTGTTAAGCAAGTGGGAATAATGTGAGCTATTTCAACTATTTCTTCTTAACTCTTTAAGATTAATGATTTAATGGGATGAAGCAATGACAAAGTAGAACAAGTAGCCTAGTTTAGTTTTAGGATACTACATATCAATCTACCCACCAACAAAAAAACTAAACAGCGTCGTCCCATAGTTCCTTACAAAACTGAAACCTTCAAACTTTTCGTAGTTGTTTCTTGGTGTGTGTTCCAGCACAAACAAACCACCTTCTGCAATGAGGTTTTGTTTTACAATTATTTTGGGCAGTTCATCAATGGTGCCCAGTGCATAAGGGGGACCAGCAAAAATGAAGTCGTATTGCTCGTTACAGGTTTTGAGGAAGTTGAATACTTCCATCTTCAATACTTTGCAGTTTTCAATGCCCAGCATCTCCACATTTTTTTTGATAAAGCCATGCATGGTATGGTCCATCTCCACAAGGGTCAAATCTGCTGCACCACGCGATGCGAGTTCATAGCTGATGCTGCCCGTGCCACCAAACAAATCCAATGTTCTGATGCCATCAAAGGAAATCCTGTTTTGGAGGATATTGAATAGGCCACCTTTTGCAATATCTGTGGTGGGTCTTGTCAAAGGCATGTTTGCAGGGGTATTTATTTTCCTGCTGCCAAACTTTCCAGAGATGATCCTCATGCCTGCAAGTTGAAGAAAGGTGAAAAATAATGCAAGGGGTAATTGCCCATTTTCTGGTTCATGGGTTCTTCTGCATTCACTTCTTCCACATAAATATCCGTGAAATGCTGCTGTAAGTAAGTATAGATGGCCGATTCCAAATCAATGAAGCCTGACAACTGCAAACGAACGCCTACCAGTTCAAATTTCTCCACAATGTTCAGTAAATGGTACAGCACATCTTCGGGTAACTGGTAACTGAAACGCTGCATCAATTGGAGCTTTCCACTTCTGATAACAGTGGCTATGAAATAGCTATCATAAAACTGCACTTTCATCAAAATACTCCTGCCAATTGTATCGTCTTCAAAAACTGAATCGAGTATGCTAGTGTAAACATGTTTGCTTTGCATACTCAGGAAATTCCTGTTTACCGTTTCAAGCAAATTGTTCTTGATGCGGTAGGCATTCACAAAATCAGCATTGCCTTTTACTTCATCATGGTAGATGGTGCTTTTTTCGTCATTGCCATGTACCAGTGATAAAAAGAGTTCGGCATTGGTATCCGTAAATTTATAGGAAGGGATAAAGCTGTTTTCGGCAATATTGTAATAAACCTTTGTGGCGGCGTAGCTTTTATCCAACAGGCCGGAGTTGGTTCTTATTTCATAAAAAATATCGTCCCAGTCATTGCCTTCCAATTGCACTTTAAAAAACTCGAATGCCGTAATGGTACCGGTTTTCACATTCTTCACCAAGCAGGCAATATGCTCATTGCCTATCTCCATGATTAACGTGTCTTCGTTAAAGGGGGAAAAGGAAGAAGTGTCGCCGTAAATACCAATAGTCTTTTGTACCATGAATAGCTGGATTGCTGTGCAATGATATAAAAATATCGCTGTGTGGCGAAGTATATTGCCACGAACGGATGAATTGGCACGAAGACACTCATCAACTAATCATTCGTGTTCATTCATGCATTCGCAGTCCTTCTTTGTCAGGTTCCTTTTATGGCAACTCCCTTAGTTTTGCACCCCCATGGCAAACGTTGCTTCAAATATGAACATGCAGGTTCAGGTGACCTATAAGGCGATACTACAAATATCGTTACCCATTGCTGCATCCATATTGGTGCCACAGCTCAATTTTGTCATCAACAATATTTTTCTTGGTCACTACCTCCAGCAGGCTTTGGCCGTGGCAGGAATTACGGGTGTGTATTATTTAATTTTTGCCGTGATGGGCAATGGATTAAATGGTGCACTGCAGTCCCTAATATCCAGAAGGGCAGGGGAGAACAGGGTTGATGAAATAGGCAAGCTTTTTTCCCAGGGTGTGCGTATTGCTTTGGCTTTGTCAGTTGCAGGCATTTTGATTACCTGGTTTGTTATCCCATCCTTATTGCGATGGAGCCTGAACGATGGCAAGAATGTGCAAATGGCCATTGATTTCTTGCACATAAGAATTTTTGGATTGCCCTTTCTTTATCTCTACCAAATGCGTAATGCCTTACTGGTAGGCACCAATCAAAGCAGGTACTTAATTATTGGTACGGCCACCGAAGCGGTGTGCAATATATTCTTTGACTATACATTGATTTTTGGCAAGTTGGGTTTCCCTGCATTGGGTTTTAATGGGGCGGCCTATGCCTCTGTGTTGAGTGAAATAATTGGTTTGGTGGTCATCTTCTTGGTGATAAGGTGGAAGGGTATCAGCAAGCAGCTCAATCTCTTTAAGCATTGGGGTTATGATGCAGCCAATACCAAACTTATACTGGTTCAGTCTGCTCCTTTGATTGGACAATTTGCATTGAGCATTATTGCTTGGGAACTGTTCTATATTTTAATTGAGCACCATGGGCAACTGAGCCTTGCCGTATCCAATGCCATGCGGAATATTTTTGGTGTATTTGGCTGCTTCACATGGGCATTTGCTTCTGCTACCAATGCCATGGTGAGCAATATTATAGGTCAGGGGATGCAGCACCGGGTTATTGAGTTGATCCATAAAATCATCAGGCTCAATTTCGGGTTTGCAGTTATTGTTTGCCTGTTGCTGAATATCTTCCCGCATTTGTTCTTGTCTGTTTATGGTCAAGGCGAAGCCTTTATTGTTGCGGCCATACCTGTGCTGAGGATTGTGTCAACAGCACTGGTCATTATGTCCATTTCCATTGTATGGTTGAATGCCGTGGTGGGAACAGGCAACACAAAAATTAATCTCTTTGCAGAAATGATGGCCATTACGCTGTACAGTATTTACATTTATGTTGTGCTCGAAAAACTGAAACTACCATTGATTTATGGATGGGCAAGTGAATGGTTGTATTGGATTACTTTGTTCCTGCCATCTTATTTATACATGAAATCCGGTAAGTGGAAGGACAAGAAGATTTAATGTTGGTCAACATTTCAAGGGTTATTTAGTATGAACAAAAAAGAACTGAGAACTATTTATAAAGAAAAGCGTAACGCCATTTCTTCAAAGGATAAATTGAAGTTGGATGATTTGATGCTGCTGCAATTCCAAAATCTATATTTTGATGAGGCCGTGGAAACGTTGCTTACCTATTGGCCGATTGCCAATATGAACGAGCCCAATATGCAGTTGTACACTTCTTACTTACGCCATACTATTCCGGGTTTACGCATTACTTATCCTGTTGCCAATTTTGAAACAGGGAATATGGATGCCCTGCTGATACATGAAGACACTGTTTACCATACCAATAGTTATGGTGTAACAGAACCGAAAGAAGGCATCATTGTTCCGGCCAATGAAATAGATATTGTGCTTGTTCCATTACTTGTTTGTGATAAGGAGGGATACAGGGTTGGTTACGGTAAGGGCTTTTACGATAAATACTTGACCAACTGCCATGACGAAGCCATCTTCATCGGCTTCAATTATTTTGAGCCAGTTGATAAAATAGAAGATGCCAATGATTTTGATGTACCTTTAAATTATTGTATTACGCCGCAAAAGATTTATGAATTTTAATACCATCTTCCTCAAGTCTTTCCGAGTTCTCTTATTGCCCTTTGCCGTGTTGTATGGCGTTGTTGTAATCATCAGGAATTGGTTGTACGATAAAAAATATTTCAAGAGTGCTGAGTTCAATTTCCCTTTGATCTGCATTGGTAACCTGGCAGTTGGTGGCACAGGCAAATCACCCATGGTAGAATACATTGTGCGTTTGTTGAAAGATGAATTTAATGTGGCCACACTAAGCCGTGGTTACAAAAGAAAGACAAAGGGCTATGCACTGGCCAATGCCAATACAACTGCGTTGGATATTGGTGATGAGCCCATGCAGTTCCACCAGAAATTCCCTGAAGTGGCAGTAGCTGTTGGGGAAGAAAGGTTGGTGGCAATCCCCCAACTCCTGCATGACAGGCCCAATCTGCAGGCCATTATTTTGGATGATGCATTCCAGCACCGATTGGTAAAAGCGGGTTTCAATATTGTGCTTACAGAATACAGTAATCTCTACACCCATGACTTCTTTTTGCCAACAGGCGATTTGCGGGATGAATGGAAATCGGCCAAGAGGGCCAATGTTATTATTGTTACCAAATGCCCGACAGATTTATCGCAGGAAAAAAAATACAAGGCCATACGTAGCCTGCATCCAACCCCTGAACAAAAAATATTCTTCACTACTATTGAGTATGGAACACCCTACCATATCTGCAACCAGCAGGAGGAATGGATACTGACGCCAAGCGATGAAGTGCTATTGGTTTGCGGCATTGCCAATCCCAAACCTTTAAAAGAATACTTGTTGAAGCATGTGTACACCTATTATCAAAAGGATTATGGCGACCACCATATTTTTTCCATTGATGACCTTAGTGAGATCAAGGAAAGATTCAATGATATACATGCCAAACAGAAGATCATCATTACCACCGAAAAAGACGCAGTAAGGCTAATCAAGTTTGCAGATGAACTGGTTGCATTGCCCTTGTACGTGCTTCCCATTAAACACACATTTTTGTATGAAGAAGGTGAACAATTCAATTCGCTGGTTACTTCCTTTATACGCAACTTTACTTTCAATCCAACTACATGAGCAAAAGCAAAAAAGCAAAACAATATTCGGGTTCTTTCAAAGGAAAATCCTCTTCTAATCTAGGCTTGATAAAAGGCACACTCGATGTTACCAGGAGTGGCATTGGCTATGTGGTGATACCCGATGGCAGTGGGGATGTGCTGGTGCGGTCACATGAGTTTGGCAATGCCCTGCATGGCGATACGGTAAGGGTGAAGGTGACGAAGGAAAACATGAGCAGTGGCCGCAAGGAAGGCAAAATTGCAGAAGTGGTGAGCCGTAAGCAAACAGATTTTATTGGCCACCTGCAAGTGAGGAACAACACGGCTTTCTTCATTACCTCTACCGATAAGCCCATGCCTGATATGTTCATCCCCATGAACAAGTTAAATGGTGCAACTGATGGGCAGAAGGTGATTGCCAAAATGGTGCAATGGGAGAAGGGGGACAGGAAACCGATTGGTGAAGTGGTCAGCATTATGCGGCCCGAAGATGAAAATGATGCAGCGATGCAGGGCCTCTTGGCCGAAGCCGGTTTCGGCCTTTCCTTTCCTGAGGAAGTGATGGAAGAGGCATTGCGTTTAAGTGATGTGATTGGTGCCGATGAAATTGCGAAACGTCGTGACTGCCGTGATATATTGACTTTTACCATTGACCCAGTTGATGCGAAGGATTTTGATGATGCACTGTCTATCAAAAAATTAAAGGATAATCTATATGAAATAGGTGTGCATATTGCCGATGTAAGCCACTTTGTGGAGCCCGATACTGCCTTGGATGCAGAAGCTTATAAACGTGCCACATCCGTTTACTTGCCAGATAGGGTAAATCCTATGTTGCCTGAAAAAATTTCCAATGAACTTTGTTCATTGCGGCCACATGAAGATAAATGTACCTTCTCTGCTATTTTTGAAATGACCACGAAAGGGGAGGTTAAGAAATTCTGGTTGGGCAAAACGGTTATTCATTCCGACCACCGCTTTGCTTATGAAGACGTGCAGGAAATCATTGAAAAGAAAGAGGGTCTATACCTCGAAGAAATTTTATTGATGAACAGCATGGCTGAAACACTTCGCAAGAAACGTTTCAGTAAAGGGGCCATCAACTTCTCCTCACAGGAAGTAAGGTTTAAGTTGGACGAAAAGGGCAAGCCGATTGGTATCATGATTAAGGAAAGTAAGGAGGCCAATAAACTCATTGAAGAATTCATGTTGCTGGCCAATAGGACTGTGGCAGAGACCGTGTTCAAGACAAAAGTGGATGGCAAGGAAATTCCTTTTCCTTACCGTATCCATGACCAGCCAGATGAGGAAAAGCTCACACCATTTATTGCCTTTGCCAAGAAGTATGGGCATAAATTTGATACCTCTTCCCCGCAAAAAATTGCGGAGAGTTTCAATCAATTGCTATTGGATGCACAAGGCAAACCTGAGCAACAGGTATTGGAGCAATTGGGTATAAGGACCATGGCCAAAGCAATTTATACCACGCAGGATATTGGGCACTATGGTTTGGCTTTTGAGCATTACTGCCATTTCACATCGCCCATTCGCCGCTATCCCGATGTGCTGGTACACCGTGTGCTGCAAAGCTTGTTGCTCAACAAGACTATCCTCGATAAAAAAATGGAGGAGAAATGCCGCCATTGCAGCGAACGTGAACGTGCAGCCATGGAATGTGAACGTGCGGGCAACAAGTACAAGCAAGTGGAATTCATGAAGAGCCATTTGGGCGAAACTTTTGACGGTGTTATTAGTGGGGTTGCAAGTTTTGGCCTGTTTGTGGAAACAGTTGAACATAAGTGCGAGGGCTTGGTAAGCATCGTTAGCCTCAGTGATTATGATGATTTCAGGCATGTGGAAACGGATTACTGCTTGGTGGGCAGGAGGAGCGGAAGGACATTCAGAATTGGCGACAAAATCAGGATAAAAGTGGTTGCTGCGAACTTGGACAAACGCCAATTGGATTATGAATGGGTATTGGACGGAGGGGGAGACGCCCCTGAGAAACCCACTAAGAAGGAAGGAAAGGGAAAGAAAGAAAAAAGCAAGAAGTAATGATTGGGCATTGCTTCTATTAAGCAATTGCAGGGTCAAATAAATACACGGCAAAAAAATGATACCAAAAAAAATGTAACCTATTAATAGGTTACATTTTTTTTGGTATCATTTTTTGTGGCTCTCCGCAAATAGGCAAGTATTGGTTTGGGCAAAAAAGAAGTTGTTTTGCAAACAAGTACATTGATAGTGACTTGCAATAGGCAGATATATATGCATAACTTCTTTGCACCCCTTGTACAATTTTGATTGAATTGAACTTTTATAGAAGCGTATATTTGGATGGCAACAAACAAAAACAAACAATATGAAAAAGATTATGACTTCCTTGCTGTTACTAAGCTTGTTTGCCAATACATCTGTAATGGCCCAGCAAGATAAGAGCAAAAGGCCCAGCCCCGCAATGGCAACTGAAACTACGCTTGCCGATGGTGCAACTATCAAAATAAACTATAGTGCCCCATCTGTAAAGGGACGTACAATTGGCAAGGACTTAGAACCAATGGAGGGCAAGGTTTGGCGTACAGGTGCCAATGAGGCTACCACTTTTGAAGTAAGCAAGGATGTAAAAGTGGAAGGGCAAGCTTTGCCAGCAGGTAAGTACAGTTTATTTACCATTATAAATGGAGATGAGTGGACGATTATCTTCAACAAGACTGCTTCTCAATGGGGAGCTTTTAAATATACAATGGCAGATGATGCTTTAAGGGTAAAAGTAAAGTCCAGCAAGGCTGCTGCTTTCACGGAGCAGTTTAAAATAGATGCTGATAAGGATGGGAATGTTACTTTGCTATGGGGAGATGTAAAAGTGGTATTTACAGTAAACTAAAGATTCTTGTAAATAAAATCGGGTTGGCAACCTTCAAAAGTTGCCAACCCGATTTTGTTTGTAGCAACATGGAATCGTTATAGCGAAGAATTGTAAGGAGTGAAGCAAAAGACAATATGCCTAACGTCATTGCGCAGCACGAGGCAATCTGGCTAACGTCATTGCTTCGTTCCTAGCAATGACGAACAAATAATACAAGAGGCTTATATTATCTTTCCATTGCCTTCTTCTTTTTCTTGGGATTGTATAGCTTATTGGCTTTTTGTACCAAGGCAAGAAATTCCATTTGGGAATAGTCCGATGACTTTGCAGCAGTAACAGCAAGGTTGTAAACATCATTGAACGTAAACGTTTTTGAATGCTTGGACTGTTTGAGCAAACTGCCGAACATGGCCACAGAAGCAGCAAAACGCAAGGAGGAATCGCTTTTATAAATATCCTTTACGTGATTGGGAATGTCGAGGCGTTGATATTTTACGATACCTGTATTGGGCAGCTTGAATTGCAGGTTGGCTTTTGCAACGATGGTATTGCTGTCTATTTTATTGTTAACGGTTGGCGTAATTTCAAAAATGGCTATCATTGAATGCCCACTGCCCACTTCACCACCTTCCAGTTCACTGGTACTATCTTCTATGGATGCTTTCTTGTTATCAAAGCCAATCAGTCTGTAATCCTTAACAGCGTCTGCATTGAAATTGATATTGAGGTAGGCATCGTTTGCCACAGAATATAAGGTTTTGGTAAACTCTGTTACCAGTACTTTTTCTGCTTCTTTCAAATTATCGATGTAAGCAAAGTTGCCGTTGCCTTTTTTTGCAAGGGCTTCCAATTTGCTGTCTTTGTAATTGCCCATCCCTACGCCTAAACAGGTAAGGTAAATACCAGATTGGCGTTGCTGCACAATCATTTCTTCCAGTTGTTTCTCCGAAGTCTGTCCCACATTGAAATCACCATCCGTTGCCAATATCACACGGTTATTCCCCCCTTTGATAAAGGATTCCCTGGCTGAATTGTAGGCAGTTCTTATGGCTCCTTCGCCTGGAGTATCGCCAGAAGCGGACAATGAATCTATCACTGTTTTTATTTTTTGCTTCTCGGCTCCGCTTGTTGGTGGCAATGGTTCATAAACACCGCCACCATATACCACTATTGCCACGGTGTCCTTCTTACGCAAGTTATCGGTAAGCATCTTAAATGCTGCTTGAACCAACGGCAAACGTGTAGCCTTGTCCATAGAGCCGGATATATCTATCAAAAAAACAAAATTGCTGGCAGGTACTGTATCCAAGTTGAGCTTGGGTGCCTTTAGGTTCAGGTACAACAACTGGTTGCCAACATTCCATGGGCAATTGGTCAGGTAGGTTCTTATGCCAAATTCCTCTTTTTTTATCTCCTGCTTATTGCAGGTGAAGTCAAAATAGTTGAGCATTTCCTCAATACGCACTGCATCTGTTGGCACCAGTACATCATTATTGATGAACCTTCTTGCATTGCTGTAGGAGGCACGGTCTATGTTTAAGGAAAAACCAGTTTCGGGATATTTCAGGGCATTCACAAAATCATTTTCCAACAGGCTACTATAACTTTCGCCCATTGCCCCAAAAAGGGATGCCTGTTCCTTCAATAAGTTCTTGGTAACGGATGTCAATTTGTTTTTCATGAGGCTGGCCGTGGCTGGCAGCATCTTCATGATAATGGCTTGGTATCGTTGACTTTCCACTGCCTTTTTATATATTTCGTAGCCTTGGAAAGTAAGTGTAATGGTATCAATGGCCAAGTTGGTGGGTATACCAAAATACCCGGAGTTTCCGCTGCTGTAAGAGTAATTGCCTTTTGAATATAGATTGATTTTAACCTCTGGCAACAGCCTGCCCTTATCATCCTTTACATCGCCACGCAGGTAATACTGGGCGTTAAGGTGAGGGGTTGTAAGGGTCAACAAAAAGGCAAACAGCAGTTGCTTCATGATAAAAAACAGGACGGTTACCCGAATATAACGCTGATTCGGGTAAAATAATATGCAAGAAAGCTAATGTTTACAAAAAACTGTTATTCTTCCAATTGGTATATCTCGCGGATATTCCTTCCAAGTCCATCAAAATCAAGGCCATAGCCCAATACAAACTTGTTGGGGATAACAAAGCACCTGTACTCAATGGGCACTTCAAATTTGCGTGGTTCGGGTTTGTCCAACAGTACAGCCACCTTTAAAGAAGCAGGTTGCTGATTGGTTAACTGTGGCAAGAAGGTATGCAGTGTTTTCCCCGTATCAATAATGTCTTCCAAAATAATTACATGCCTGCCTTTTATATCCATGTCCAGCCCAATGGCAGTAATAACTTGACCGGTGGATTTTGTGCCCTTATAAGAAGCCAGTTTAATAAAACAGATTTCAGCTTCGATATTAAGTTCTTTGAAAAGATCTGATGCAAACATGAATGACCCATTTAAAATAGCAATGAACAATGGCTTTTTACCATCATAGTCATTTTTTAACTGGGCCGCCATCTCCCTTATTTTCTCAATGATGGTTGCTTCTTCAATGAAAGGAACAAAGCGCTTATCATATACTTTTAAAGACATAAAGGAGAATTGATGGGATGATTTTATTTGGTTGGTTTTGGAGGAACGGGGCGAAGATATATTTTTTGGCCTTTCGCCAGTTTACTCTCTTTCCTAAGCTTATTGTACAGCAGTAAACTTTCCAATTGAATGCCCTCGCTCTGGCAGATGTCATAAGGTGTTTCTCCTTCTTCTACGAGGTGGAAATCAATTGCCCCTTTTTTCATTTTTTTCTCCACAAAAATCAAACGGTCCATGTCAAGTACATCCATTTCCTGCATATCGTTGAACTCAATCAACTTGCTTAGTGTGATGCCAAACTGGTTCGCCAACGATAGCAATGACATGCCTTCCCTGGCATAAGTGGCCTTTGTATGGTTGATGGTTAGGATGCCTTCTGCATATTTGTTTTGCTTCTTTGCAACTGTATCTTTTGCTATGGGATTAATAACAGTTTCAGAAGTGGTATCAACAGGTTCTTCCTTTTCTTCTTCCTTCCTAACAGTATCCACAGCCGGAGTAGCTACGGCAACATTGGCTTCTGCTGTATTGTTTTCATCGTTGTTCGGTTTCTTCAACGCAAGCAATGTGTATTGCTGGAGATTGTAATGATTGATAATGTCCATCAACCTTTTGGGATAATCTTTTTCAGTAGCATAACCAGCTTTTTTTAAGCCCTTTGCCCAGCCTTCATAATCAGTTGGGTCCAGCTTGAAGAGGAAGGCATACCATTCCCTTGTCTTCAAGAAATTGGAATGGTCTTTATAGCTTTCTGCTGCTGAGGGGTAGGCACGGAAACATTCACCTCTTTCATCATCATCATGGTAAACCTTTTCGCCAGTCCAGTTTTCTTTGCATTTGATGCCGAAATGGTTATTGCTTTTTCTACAGAGTTCACTTTCACCATAACCACTTTCAAGCATTCCCTGTGCTAATGTAATGGAGGCAGGCACGCCACCTCTAAGCATTTCTGCAATAGCAATATCCTTGTAAGCATTAATATAGTTTTGAGCTTTTTCTCCTTGTGCAAATGATCCAATAGCTAATAGTCCAAAGCCCAAAGCCAATAATAGTTTCTTCATGATACTTTCTTTTTAATGAGTAACAATCCATCCCTTACGGTAAGCAGAACCTGCTCTGTTCGCTCATCCTTGGCCACATGCTCATTAAAGGCATGAATGGCCTTGGCATTTTTCCCCTTGATTTCTTCTTCCAAAACATCCCCATGAAAGAGCACATTGTCTGCAATAATCATCCCCCTACTGCTCAATCTTGGTACAATCAATTCGTAATAGTCAATATAACCAGTCTTGTCGGCATCAATAAAAACAAGGTCCCATTCCATCTCCAGCTTCGGGATTATTTCCTTTGCATTTCCAACGTGCAAATGTACTTGCTTCATTTTTTTTGACTTGCTAAAATTTGCCCTCGCTGTGCTGGCATCTTCCTCCCGCAGTTCAAGGGTATGCAATTCCCCCTCTGGGGCCAGTCCCTCCGCTAGGCACAGGGCACTGTAGCCAGTAAACGTGCCTATTTCCAGGATGTATTTTGGTTGCAGGATGGAACTGATGAATGTTAAAATTTTCCCCTGCACATGTCCACTGAGCATGTGTTTGAGTGCATGTGTTTCCATTGTATGCACATTGATAGTGTGCAGCAGTTCATCTTCCTTTGAAGTAATATTGGCCGCATACTCTTCAGCCAATTGGTTGACTATTTCCATCCTGCAAAAGTATAGGCTTGCAGATGATTTATGGTTGTATGTAAAACTTGTCCATCACATCAGCAATTTCCTTGCGTTTCACAATGAGTTCCTTGGCATAATTGTTCAAACGGACGTCTTCTTCTGTACTGGGTTCCCAAGGCGGTACCTGCCTTGATTTGCCTTCATCATCCACTGCCACAAAAATAATAATACAGCTTGTGGTATGGTTGGTTGTCTGCTTTTGGGGGTTGAGCGATTGTATGTTGATTGCGATGTGCATGCTTGTACTGCCAGTATAGATAATCCTTGCATGAACTTCGGCTATGTCCCCAATAAAGATGGGTTTGAGGAATCTGATGCCACCCACATAAACAGTAACACAATAACTGCTGCTCCAGTTTACTGCACAGGAATAACCAGCTTGGTCTATCCATTTCATCACCGTGCCGCCATGAACCTTACCGCCAAAATTAACATCACTGGGCTCCGTAAGGAACCTGAAGGTTATTGCATCTTTTTTCATTTCTTCCATACCGTTGGGTTGGTTTAAGGTTTAAGCATTTGCCCTTGCAGGCTTTGAAATAAGCAGCAATCCAATAAACGTCAAAGCCCCATTAATAATTAGCAGTTCATTGCCTATTTCGAACGAACCAAAAATCTGTTTTTGGAACTTGTCCAAAAAGAAACAGATGATGGGGGCTGCAATGCAGACAATGGGCACCAGTTTATCCTCCACATTCCTTTTCAATAAAATACCAAAGGTGAACAAACCGAGCAATGGGCCATAAGTAAATGCAGCTACTTTGAGGATAACGCCAATCATGCTCGGTTCATTAATCCATTTATAAATCATCACAAACACTAAGAAGATAGCGGCAAATGTCAAGTGTACACGTTGTCTCATTTTCTTCTTGGCAGCTTCTGTCAAGTCGGTTCTGCGTTGCATCCCAATAATGTCTATGCAGAAAGAAGAAGTCAATGCTGTAATGGCTCCATCCGCACTGGGAAACAGGGCAGAAATCAGTGCAATGATGAAGATGATGGAAATGAATGGTGGCATATGCTGCAGGGCAACTGCTGGAAAAATTTTATCTCCAATTGCCGTAACGTTATGCTGTGCAGCAAACAAGTAAAGCAGCCCACCCAAGAAAAGAAACAACAGGATAACCACCAGCATAATAATGGATAAAGTTACCATGTTCTTCTGTGAATCGCCCAAGCGTTTAACGGAAATATTCTTCTGCATCATCTCCTGGTCCATACCTGTCATGGTAATCGTAATAAATGCACCGGCGAGTATTTGTTTAAGGAAGAAGAGCTTACTGTTGGGATCAGTAAAGAAAATTTTGCCATAACCTTTTTCGTTCATGGCATGTATGCTTTCGCCAAAGCCCATATTCAGGTTGCTCAGGATATAGAAAACACAAATCACCAATCCTGCCAACATGCAAGTTGTTTGAAGGGTATCCGTCCAAACAATTGTTTTTACCCCACCTTCATAAGTATAAAGCAGAATCATAATCAAGATAATCAAAGTAGTTGCCCAGAAAGGAACTTTGAAATCCCTTAAAATGGCATCCTGCAAAATATTCACCACCAAATAAAGTCTTGCTGTTGCACCCAATGTTCTTGACAGGATAAAAAAGGATGCACCTGTTTTATAGGATGCAAAGCCCAAACGGCTACTTAAATAATTGTAAATGGAAGTGAGGTTGAGCCTATAATACAATGGCAACAGGACAAAAGCAATAATAATATAGCCGATTAAGTAGCCAATGGTTATTTGGAAGTAAGCAAAGGACTCCTTGGCTACGGCACCCGGCACACTTACAAAGGTTACACCGCTTAAACTGGTACCAATCATACCAAAAGCTACCAGCATCCAGTTACTGTTTTTGTTGCCAATAAAAAAGGATTCGTTATTGGAATTTTTACCTGTGTACCAAGCCACGCCAAGCAGTACGGCAAAATAGGCAATCACGAAAGAGAACAACAACAATGGGCTCATATAAGCAATGTTTATGTAAGTAAGATATTAAAGAATGTTAGCTAGTAAGCAATTCATGAATTGGCAGATATTTACCAGTAAGTAGGAAGATACTAATTCAAGCTTTCCGACTTACTGTCTTCCCGGTAAAAAGTAAATAGCGAAGCTATTACCTGTCATTTTTTAATTTGCTTGTTGATATTAATCCTTCGTTAATGTATCGGGCGGGAAGATAAAAACTTTAGGTGAAGGTTGATAAGTTGATTGTTGAATGAAATACGAACACTGTAATATTGTTTCCTCAATTTTATTTATGGAGATTAAAAATATAGCTATATTCTGTGGCAGCAAAACAGGCAATAACCCCTTGTTTTCCCAACACTCAAAACGGGTGGGGGAGTGGATGGCAGAAAATAACTTGGGTATTATTTATGGTGGTGGAAAGGTTGGCTTGATGGGCATAGTAGCAGATGCTTCTTTGGCCAAGGGGGGGAATGTAATTGGTGTAATTCCTGAAGTATTGCTGGCATGGGAACAGCAGCACTATGGCATCAGCGATTTGCGTGTGGTAACGGACATGCACGTTAGGAAGAAAATGATGTATGAACTTTGCGATGCTGCTATTGTTCTGCCCGGTGGATATGGCACTTTAGATGAACTTTTTGAAATTGTTACTTGGAACAACCTCAAAATCCATGAGAAAAAAATAATCCTGCTGAATTCAGCAGGATTCTACAATCATTTGATTGCACATATTGATATGATGCAGGAAGAAGGTTACCTCTATGACGATTGGAGAAACCGCATCATCGTTTGCGATGAACCGGAAGCTATCTTTTCTTACCTTTTCCAAAATAGAAGTTGATGCCGCCACGGATAATGGGAACAGCCCTTCCGTAACCATCACGGTAGGGGGAATATTTTTCTGTGGCCAAATCAAACATGATTACCGTAAAGATGTTCATCTCACCAACAACCCTTTGCCCGTAACCCACACCAACCAGAAAACTAGCAGCATTTACCGTCTCTTTTATTTCACCTGACATGTCAAGCAGTTTTGACTTATAGGCTATCCAATTGTATTCTGGTTGCACTTGTACAAAAAAACTACTGAAAGGATGGCCCCTTAAAAAAACACCGGCACCGTAGTTAAAGGACGTTTGCTTGATACGCAATAAAGTATTGGGATCCGTATATTTAATGCTATTGTAAATGGCATTGAATGCAACACCGGCATCCAGCCATTCTGCAACGGTGTAACCAACTTCTGGATTGGCACCAATTACAAAACTGCTGCTGCCATCCACACCACCAGTGCCATAACCCAATGCTATGCTACCGCCAGCAAAAAGGCGGTTCAAATCAAAGCCAGATTTTTCTTCTTCTTTCTTCTTCCATTGGGCAAAACTTGAAAAGCTTACACCAATTACAACAAGGGTCAATAGGTATTTCTTCATGTAATTAAATTAAGTTGTAAAGATGCCTATCAATTCAAATCAAAAATCTTCCCGGCATTTAAAATATTGTTAGGATCGAACGCTTTTTTTATGGCCCTCATCAATTGAAGGTTGGCCTGCCTAAAAACAATATCCATATAGGGCTTTTGGATAAGCCCTATGCCATGTTCGCCGCTCACCGTTCCTCCCAAACTTTTTACCAATTGGAACAATGCACGTAGGGCATTCGTCATTTCCTCATTACCATGGCTATTCTTAATGGTTGGGTGGTTAATGCGTATATGCAGGTTGCCATCACCAGCGTGCCCATAGCAAACTGCATGGAAACCATATTGCCTACCCAGTTCCTTCACGCCATGAATCAGCTTTGGCAATTCCGCCCTCGGCACCACCGTATCTTCTTCAATGGTGTAGCCAGCAGCTTTCACCGCTTCTGCCACCCGTCTTCTAAGTTTCCATAATTCTGCTTTCTGGTTGGCATCATCTGCAAAGAACACTTCACCACCGTCAAATGCTACCATTAGTTCGGCAATGGCCTCCATGTCCTTCATCAGTACATCCAAATCATTGCCATCCACTTCCACAATCAAATGGGCTGCAATATCATCCGTTACGGGAACAGCATGGCTGTCCACCATTTTACTCACAATTTGCAGGGCATCTATCTCCACCAGTTCCAATCCACTTGGTGTAAAACCAGCACGGAATATGGCACTAACCGCAGCACTTGCCTTCTCCAAATCGTTAAAGGGAACAAGCATCAGCAAATCATATTTGGGCAATGGAATCAGCTTCAATACAATCTTTGTTACAAAGCCCAATGTTCCCTCACTGCCCACCATCAATTGGGTAAGGTTGTAACCAGTGGAGTTTTTCAGCACATTTGCACCTGTCCAAATGATTTCACCATTGGGGAGCACCACTTCAAGGTTCAGTACATAATCCTTCACCACACCATATTTCACTGCCTTGGGACCACCACTGTTCTCGGCAATATTGCCCCCAATAAAACAACTGCCCCTGCTGCTTGGGTCGGGCGGGTAGAACAAGCCTTTCTCCTTCACTGCATTCATCAGTATTTCCGTAATCACTCCGGGTTCCGTTGTTATTTGCAGGTTGCGTTCGTCAATTTCAATGATGGTGTTCATCCTTTCGCAGCTCACCAGCACACCACCTAAATGCGGCAATGCCCCACCGCTCAATCCTGTACCAGCACCCCTTGGTGTAACAGGTATCAAATCCTTATTGCACATTTTCATGATGGCAGAAATCTCCTCCGCCGTTCTTGGTTTAACCACTGCCTCTGGTTTAAAGTGCAGGCGTTCCGTTTCATCGTGACCGTAATGCTCCAGGTTTTCCTCATCGCAGAAAACAAAGGCCTCACCAACAATTTGCTTCAACTGTTCTACATGCTCTTTAGTAAGTATTGCCATCAAAAAAAATTTCCGCAAATGTAATTCCTACAAATGAGATAGGGTAGGGGAATGTTTGTAAAAGCTTCATTTATCTCATGTTATAAGATTTGTGCTTTATTGAAGTTCAGGTTAATAAACTATGAGCATTGCAAGACTAACCAGCACGCCTTTTTGGACTCTACAAGAATCTCATCCTTTAAATGGGATTTAAAGAAACCCTAATGTTTTGAGAAGTCCATGCTCATCAATCATTTCTTTCAGAAGAGCTTCTGTGTACACAACTTTTTTATCCCTATTAACGTATCAGCTACATGTTGATTAACAATATTTGTATTAGTTGTAACTGTTGATGTCTGTTGAGTTACTTTTGAACGGTATTATATAAACCTCAAAAGAACAACCAAAAGAATTGAAACGGTAAATACGGTCTCCATTTTCATAATTATAGGATTCTAATTGACATAGCTATTTCAAAAATAACCGAAGCCCGAGCAGTAAGCCATTCTCCAATGCTCAGTTCCCATCCCTTTTGCTTTTTAAAAACACCCTCTTAAAAAATCGGGTAAACCTTTTATCAGTTGGGTACCTCCTATTCGGTGTCAAATTATTGAAGATGAGGGCCACCAATAAAAGAATCAATACGCCTGTCAAAACTGGTGAAAGCACATATAAATATCCCAAAGCCTTTATTTTTTCGGTACCTATTACTGCAATTAAAGCCGTGGCACCTCCCGGTGGGTGTAGCGTCTTTGTTACCTGCATTGTTACAATGGCCAGCGATACAGCCAAAGGTGCTGTAAGCCAAATAATATCCGGCATCAACTTATAAACAGTAACACCAATGAGTGCAGAAATTACATGCCCACCAATCAGGTTGCGGGGTTGTGCCAAAGGACTTTGGATAGCACCGTAAATCAAAACACAGGTAGCACCGAATGAGCCAATCAGAAAAATATTGTCAATATCCAGTAGAGTTTTGCTTTGTATAAAAGCAATCAAACCTATACCAATAAACGAACCAATGAACGACCAGATATGTTCCTTGTAATCCACTAAGGTTTCCTTGTAAATCACATATCTCGAAACTCTTAAGGTCCTTTTTATTCTCTTTCTCATCAGCAATATATTTCACTTGTCCAGTTCAAATATAAGTGAATGACCACGCTTTGGTGGCTGCATTGCTTCAGGATGCGGAGGTACTGATTGTTAAAAAAAATAAAATTCCCTAGTGACTGTAACTTAATACGAAGTCAATCGTATATTTGTACGACAGTATTCGTAAACATTATTCAAAACAAAAACAACCACCATGAACCATGAAACAAAATCCACCAAACCATTACTGGCTATTGGCCTCCTGGCTATTGGTATCACCATTTCAGCCTGGCAAGCCATACCAGAAAGAAACGCCCCAACCAGTAAAGGAAACAGTACAGAAAGAGATACTACTAAGCCCAGAAAACATTATCATGATGAGAATGCGTATGTAATTGGCAACCTAGATGAAGCCATGAAACAGTTGGATGAGCAAATGGCAAGCCTGAATATCCAATTGTCCAAAATGGATTTCTCCAAAATGGAGAGGGACATGCAGAAAGCACAAAGGGAGATAGAGAAGATTGACTTTTCAAAGATAGAAAAAGAGGTAAACGAGTCCTTGAAGAATATCAATTGGAAAAAGATGGAAGCCGATATTGACAAAGCAATGCAGGAAGTGAAGATGCAGATGCATGAACTCAACATGGAAAAGATGCACCTCAATTTGGAGAAGATGAAAGTAAACCTTGAAAAGCAGAAGATAAACATGCACTTCGATGCAGGCAAGATTCGCAAGCAAGCAGAAGAAGGTATGGCCCATGCAAAAGCTGGTATGGAAAAAGCAAAGGCAGAATTGCAGAACCTAAAAGCTTTTACAGAAGAATTGGAGAAAGATGGTCTTATTAATAAAAAGAAAGGCTTCAATATCAAAGTGGAAGATGGTGAACTGTTCATCAACGGCAATAAGCAGCCCAAAGAATCTTATGAAAAATACAAGCAGTACTACAAAAAGGAAAAGTTCAACATTAAAAGCGATGGAGAAAATACATCCTCTATATAAATCAGCCCCTATTTTTGAAAGACGAAGCCGTTGGAATTATTCAACGGCTTTTTTTATTCGTTCAAGTCAAACATCCTGCTTGTACAGGCCAAAGAAAGTACGCGTTATTCTTTTTCAAGACTCTTCTGCAATGTGCCATCCTCATAAAACCAATCACCTCGTATTAATATCTCTCTATTGCACATCCTGAAATGGTGGTTAAATTGTTGTGAACCCAGTACCTGTGCAATCTTGTGAAAACAAAGATTCTCCTTGTATGGTTCTGTAAATGGAAAAACAATATCAACAAAGTCCTTTCCCAATCTTAGCACCCATGCAATCCGTGTATTGCTCGCAATGCCAATCATAGTCTTATTGGGATAGACAGTTGTTTTCCCAAGCGATTGGTACTGCTCCACAAAATGCCAAAACAAAGAAAGTGTATGTTCAGATTTGTTTGTAAGAAAATCATTCAGTTCCTTGTCATTACAGGAATGTGCTTGATTATTGTGTAGGAACTGCTGATTACATAAAGGGCAGGTAAACATAGTATAAGCAGTAGGTTTGTAATTAAGTTTCGCTGGCAAACAAATAATCCTGTTCATGCTGCCATGTGTTCCTTGTAAAGAGCCAAGTGGAAAAGCCTATTGCCCTTATAGTAAACGGCTTAAAATCCTGCAGCAATAACCCATTTGTTTGTTTCGCCTTGAAAGCTGTTACCTTGTTCTGTACTGTAATATGTGGCCAAAGTTTCTTCCTGTCCTTTGTGGTAAGGTACGTGTCAAATGTTTTCTGCATAGCTTTGTGCAGTTGCTTCAATTCATTGGATGTAACGGTAAACGCATTCCCATTGTTCATAAGCTTAATTCCTGCTACTTCTATATTCATTGTTTTCCTATTTGCTGCCGTCTTCAACGTTTCATCAATCAATGGTGTCCCAACAGGTAGCTTGTGGAAGAAGCTAAGGTGTGCCTCCATATAGTTGCAATGTGCGGGGTAATATTTGGTACGGAGTTCAGTAAAATAAAGATGGGATGCCCTGTCCAATGCAATGGTTACAATTAATGATGGTGCTACAGGCATTGGTTGAAGTTATTTGCTTTTAATAACTTAAGGGGAGCGACTGACTTGTTGATTTGTTCAGGGGCATTCATGTATGTAAAAGTAGGGAAGAAGCGGTTTGGCTGTGCACCAAGCGTAGGAAAGGGAGCTAAAACCTAACTGTGGGGCACTTGATATTCTTTTCACCAGTACCGTATAAACCATTCTTCACAATGGAGATTTCATAGGCACCCCTTGTTTGGTTATATTGTTTAAAAGAAGAAGACGTAGCATCGTAATTAAAGGTAAACTTTACGTTCTTCAAGTCAAACCCAACCATTGGTATCATGGCATCTTTGTTCCTATAATAAGCCCCGGCCAATAATTGCAGGCTGCCATTCCTATCGGCACTCAAATCCCTTTGAACCATCATGCCCAGAACCAATTCCGTTGAACCAGCCATTTGACTGTAGTAAATATTGGGGTTCAAAATCCATATATCATTCATTTTCACACTTGCATTTGCAAAAGCAGTATAACGTACATCCAGCCTCGCATCATTCGCATTGGTTTGTGCAAAAAAGCTTTCCCTTGGACGGTTGATATTGCTCATACTGATACCGCCATTCAGGTACAAATTGTCGTTGGCAAAATACGCATAGTTCAGTCCCGCCTGTAAAGTGAAATAACTAATGGAGCTGTACTGAAAAGGTTCATTGGAAGGTGTTGTAACATCAAAGAATTTTCCGTTCCATTGACTGTTAAAAGTGAACTTATTGATATCAACTGTTTTTTGTGTAAATCCAACATTGAAGCCCCCACTCAATAAGCTCCTGAAACCAAGCAACTGGTGATAAGCAATAGATGCAAAGCCCTTAGTGGATTTCAAATTGCCCGAACCTGCAACATCCTGTAGAAATGCTCCTCCAATACCAACCCATCCATTTTCAAATCTATTATTGAATAATTGTGCATCTGCCCAAACGCTCATAGTCTTGTATGGATTATTGGAAACAGTACTCCATTGGTTCCTGTAATTGGCTCCCAAGCGGTAATCAAAATCAGGGTTGAAGCCCGTATTGGCAGGGTTCACCAATAAAGGTGCATTGAAGTATTGCGAGAAATGCAAATCCTGTGCATGGCTCTTAAAAGCAGCAACCAAAAGAACACATGCAAACAGTATTTTTATGTTTTTTGCCATTCACTTGTTTTAAACTAACCGGTACAATCAATGATTATTCAATATCAAATATCCCGCCAGTTGCATCACATCGCTTATCTTAACAAAGTAATATCCCCTGTTGTACTGTACCGCTGACCATCAGTATATTCCACCTCAAGTCCATAACTGTACACATCCTGAGGCTGCATTACGCCTTTGTACTTGCCATCCCATCCAAAGCTTTTACTTGTTGAAGTAAACATCAACACCCCCCAGCGATTATAGATTCTCCAAGTCATCTTGTCAATACCAAAACCATTAATATAAATAACGTCATTAATACCATCACCATTGGGTGTAAACGCATTTGGTATATCAATTAGTGGAATGACAAGCACCTTTATGGGGAGGCAGGCCGTGTCCTTGCAACCATAAGTATTCGTAGTAACAAGGCATACATCATAAGTTTTGCTGGCATTGTATAAATGCCTCGCCACTGCATTGATATTGTTAGTGACCAAAGAATCCCCATCCCCATAAAGCCAAGTATACGAAGAACCTCCAATTGCATTATTCGTGAATTCTATAGGTTCATTCGCATGGGGCGGTTGGGGCAAATAAGTAAATGCAGAAGTTGGCTTATCGCTAACTGTAATGGCAAAGGTGGTACTGTCCCTTTTATTGCACGTGGACGTATCAATGGCTACCAGTTTTATGGTATATGTACCGATGCCGTAAAAATGTGTCGGATTTTCCTGTGTAGATGTGGTGCCGTCACCAAAACTCCAAATAAAATCAGTACCAGCTAAACTTGTATTATTGAAAACGGCAGTGTAAGGGGCACAGCCAGATGGAGGCGTTTCAAATTGTGCCTTCACCAAAGGTGCCACACGCAATACTTTAAAAGCCGTATCAGGCTCATTGCAATAATTTGTATCTATCAGAATCAAGCGTACATTATAGGTACCGGGAGCTGCATAGACATGGTTGATTACTTGGTTGCCGCTTATCAATGTACTGCCATCGCCAAATTCCCAACGGAAACTGTTTGCCTTAAACGGCTTACCAAATGCAGGAGTGGAGTTGTTCACGAAATTATAGGAGAGGGCATTGCATGGTGGCTGCTTAATGGCATCAAAAGCCAAAGGGGCATCATCATTCCGGATACGCATCGTAGTATAGGATGTATCTGAAATATTACAAGTGGAAGAATCAATGGAAATAAGCGATACATTATAAAGCCCGATAGCGTTATAAGTATGGTTAATAGTAGGAACTGTTGTCGTAACAGTTGGTGAGCCATCACCAAAATTCCAAACAAACCTTTTCCCCTCGTTTAAAACGTCAGTAAAAGTAACATTCAAGGGAACGCAGCCAGAAGTATCGCCTGCCACACCCTTAATGGATGATTGTACAGCACCACCAACACCAGCAAGATTGAACGCCAATTTCACAGCAGCAAGATTGCAGCGCAAGCCACCATTGGTTTGTGACCATGCTCCGGGTGTTGTGGGAAAAATTGCACCACCCTCACAGTTGGCACACATGGCTTGGTAAATAATACCGCTCCTATCAAAACGGCTCGTGCCTCCATCCACATGTTCTGGATAGCTGCCACCGTTTTGCCCAAAAAAACTTCCATATAACTGCGAAGCAGCATTGCGTTCCAGCACAAAGAAATAGAAATCACTTCCATCAGTCGTTGGCTTATAAGCATCGCCAGTTACGCTCATGCCCATCGTATTGGATGCAGAATAGCCTTGTAGTGTATTGCCCGTTCCTCCCCAACCAGAAACATACACATTCTCGCACCTGTCTACCAGAAATGCAATAGGGGAGATATTGGGCGTTGGCACATTTGTCCCAAACACCGTAGAATATTCAAAACCAGAAAGGTCCTTTTTTAATTTGGATATGAACTGCTTGCCACCTGTTTGTTTAAATGCAGCATTCAGTACTGGCCAGCTACCTGTAGTGGTTCCCATAACATAGGGAAAACTGAATTTGTCGAACTGTATGCCATACACAATATCAACACCATCCGTTCCCATATAAGTGGATTTCAGGAAAGCAGAGCCATCGTTCCGCAGTATCTGTATAAAGCCATCCGCAATACCGCCTTGATTTGTTGGGTAAACTGAACCAGCAAAATTGCCCGGCATGTCGGAGCTTGTTGTTCCTCCCGCCACATAAATAGTATTGTCTGCCGGATTAAGTGCCAAAACGAAAGCTGCATCATCACCTGTGCCGCCAACCAGTGTGCTGAACAGGATAGTGGCCAAATCCGGTGAGGTTTTAATAACCACCCCATCTTGGTAACGACCAGTGGAAGGGGCTCCGGGAACAGTTTGTGCAGCACCAACGGTTTTTGGAAAATCGGTGGATTGTGTACAGGATGCCAAGTAAACATTGCCCGCACCGTCAAGGATAACTTCGCTTCTTGCATCATCACCATAGTAGCGGCGAATGGATTCATCACCACCCGTTGGGTACTTTGGCTTGATATTCACACCATCATCACCTGTGCCGCCAATTTTCCTGCTACTTATCAATCCTGTGCCAGCGGCATTTAGTTTGGTTAGTATGATGTCCCAACCTCCACCTGAACCAACAGTGGACAATGTAGTAGGATATGAGCCAGAAGTTGTCCTACCGGAGATAACAAGGTTTCCCACATTATCTACCACCAAACTATGTGGCTGTTCATTACCATCGCTTCCTCCTATATAAGTGGCATATATCCTATTGCTTCCAGAGGGATTGAACTTCATGATGCCGATATCAAAGCCGCCGCCTTCGCCACCAGCACTGCCACCTTGGTAGCTTGTCTGGTACGCACCTGTGCTTACAGGAAAGCCGGGTCCAAACACAATGCCACCTGAATAGAAATTCCCCGCATCATCATAGGTAGCTGTATAGCCCCAGTTATCGGCAGAACTTCCAGTGAAAGTGGAGAATATTAATGTTGGGTCAATGACCCATGTAGAAGACTTGTCAATGGTACCTTCTGTTTTGAAACGCACTATATTGCCCTTTATATCGTAGGAACAGGCAACCTCCTTCTTGGCTGTTTTTGTCAATTGGTAGGAATAGGGTGCCAGTTCCTTTATTTCGCCAACACTTGTCTTAATGATAAGGTCGCCATTCTTGGTTTTCAAGCCATCCACCCCATCAAAATACATCGCTATTTTATTCGCATCACCACCCGGGTTCACGACAATATCATACTTCAAGCGGCCATTGTCCGTGTAGTACCTAACATCAATATTGGGATAGAGATTCTTATAAGTAATAGCTTGGTAAATCTTGCAATCACCAGCCCATTTGCTTTGGTCATTGCCAATGAAATAGTTATTGTAGGACTCAATTTTCTTTTCTGGAACAATGGCTGCATTTTCATTTGCTCCCAAAAATTTTACTTGGTAAGCATGGGAGTGAACAATGATGGTTGAATCCTTGCCAACGCCACTTTTTTGCGAAGCTGAACCGCCTGTATTAGCGTGGCCATGGTAGAATTCAGCCAGTGCCTTCATGTCTTCACCTTTGCTCATGGTTATTTTGTAGCCAGAAGGCTGCAAAGCAAAAGCCCCATTCGTCATGTTCCCCTGAAATTTAATATCGGGTTTCCATTGCCCCTTGTTCTCCACAAATTCAAGGTAGGACTGGGCACTAACTTTTACGCTGCCGAAGAAACAAAGCAAGCAAACAATTTTAATGATTCCTTTCAATTGGGTAGTTATTTAATGATCAACCAAAGCATTGCAATTCAAAAACTCACTCAATATACAGACAAGCAACTGCTTTAGTTTTTCGTTTTTGGAATTTAGTTGTTAAAAAGTCAAGAAATTTTGCTCCATCCCGTCTTGCCTTTTTGGTTTTGAAGGTATTTTTTTAACGGCAAATTTTTTGCCATGATTATATCAATGTCTTCTTCCAGTAAGTTCTCTGCCTCAAACCTTGCCAGTTCCAGTAATTGCTTATCGTTTACAATGGAAGCCAGTTTAAAGTTCAATGCACCACTTTGCCTTGTACCCTCAATTTCCCCCGGACCACGCAGTTCTAAATCCTTCTCTGCTATTTTGAAACCATCATTGGTGGCACACATAATAGAGATACGTTCTTTTGCATCAACGCTTACTCGGCTGCCTGTTAAAAGAATACAAAAGCTTTTTTCACTGCCACGGCCCACACGCCCACGAAGCTGGTGAAGCTGTGACAACCCAAACTTTTCAGCACTTTCAATTACCATCACACTTGCGTTTGGCACATTTACACCTACCTCAATGACCGTAGTGCTCACCATTATTTGCGTATTGCCGCTTACAAACCTTTGCATGTTTGTTTCCTTTTGGTCGGCAGGCATTCTTCCATGCACCATGCTGATGCTGTATTTCGGTTCGGGGAAATAACTTTTTACCTGCTCATATCCCTGCATTAAATCCTCGTAGCTCAATTTCTCACTTTCTTCTATCAAAGGATAAATAATATATGCCTGCCTCCCCTTGGTTATTTCATCCCGAATAAATTCCATGACCTTAAAACGCTGCGTTTCATTGCGGTTGACAGTGGTAATTGGCTTCCTACCCGGTGGCAGTTCATCCATAACGCTATAATCCAAATCGCCATAAGCAGTCATAGCCAAAGTCCTTGGAATAGGGGTTGCCGTCATAACTAGGATATGTGGTGGTACTGCAGCCTTCTTCCATAAAGCTGCACGTTGTGCCACCCCAAAACGGTGCTGTTCATCCACTACCACCAATCCCAAATTTTTGAACTGCACCACTTCTTCAATTAGTGCATGGGTACCAACTACAAAGTGGATCGTGTCATCCAACAGACCTGCTAAAATTTGCCTACGTTCCTTTATCTTGGTACTGCCAGTTAAAATTCGCAGTTCAATTCTAGTATCTTTTAATAATGCGGTTAATCCTGTAAAATGTTGATTTGCAAGTATTTCAGTAGGAGCCATCAAGCAGCTTTGGTAACCATTATCAGCAGCAAGCAGCATGCTTAGCAACGCAACAATAGTTTTTCCACTTCCCACGTCGCCCTGTAGCAATCGGTTCATTTGATGACCCTTAGCTGTGTCCTGCCTAATTTCCTTCAACACACGTTTTTGTGCATTGGTCAATTGAAAAGGGAGGTGATTATTATAGAAATTATTGAAATAGTCGCCCACCTTTTCAAATACTGAACCCCGGCTTGCCTTATGCCTTTGCAAGCGGATAAGGTTCATGCGTACCTGTGCAACAAACAGTTCCTCAAATTTTAAACGGTGGATGGCCTTTTCATATTCTTCCTGTGTTTGGGGGAAATGGGCAGCCCTATATGCTTCGTGTCGTTTGATAAATTGGTATTTCTGCAGGATGTCTTCAGGGATATTTTCCTCAATATCCTTTGGTTGCAATTGGAGGAATAATTGATAGGTAATCTTTGCTATCTGCCTGCCATTCAATGCTTTTGCTTTCAACTTCTCTGTAGAAGGATAAACAGGTTCCAAATAGTTCTTACCGTCTGCTTTAGCAGGAACAAACAATTCAATTTCAGGATGAACAACCTGTGGCCTGTTATTGAAGAATCCCGTTTTACCAAAAACCAGATACGTATTACCAACGCCAATGCTCTTTTGCACCCAGTTCACTCCTTGAAACCAAGTAAGTTCCAGTATGCCCGTATCATCTTTTAATTGGCCTACCAACCTTTTGCCCCTGCCATCACCCACAGTTTCCAAAAATTCCAGCCTGCCTGCTACCTGTATATACTCTGTTTGAAAATTAATGTCCCCTATTTTGGAAACCTTTGTTTTGTCAATATGCCTATGTGGGAACAAGTTCAGTAAATCCTCAAACGTATAAATATCCAGTTCCTTTTTAAGCAGGTCGCCACGAAATGGACCAACCCCCTTTAGGTACTCAATGGGCGAAGCAAGTATGGATGGTGATTGACTAATTGGTAAACAAGTTGGTTGTTACAAATATCGGTGATGAAGTGATTGGTAAGTAGCTCTTAGCCATGCATAATTTAAATGTATCAAGCCAAATGTCGCTATGGTTCGTTGGACACGAATCATTAGTCTTCTTCTCTTCTCCTTCGTACCTTCTTCGCTCCTTGTTCGGGTTGGCTTCGGGTGCACCCGAAGCGGTAGCGAAGAAAGGGCGAACAACACCCGAACAACACCCGAATAAAGTGTACCCAATTGTGTAAAGCGTATTTAGTATAGGACACTTTCATTCCATGTCCCTATTATTTACTGTCATGTCCCGCTTTTGTCCCAACCCTTATCTTTGAATAAGCCGTTTATTTGATTGTCCCCCAACTCTGTCCTAACGATGAACAATTCAATAGCAAGAAAAGCTAGGAACTATGCTTTTGTCCTTCTGTTTTTACTAGGCCAATCTTTGTGGTCCCAATCCCCCGCCCAAACCCAGCTCCTAAAGCAAAAAGAGGACAGTTTGATAAGCAAGCTCAATAAAGGGCAGCATGATACTAGCAAACTGGTCACTTTGCTCAGCTTAATCGCACTTTACCAAGATGTACAACCCCAAAAAATAACGCCGTGGATTAATGAGGGCATCCGCATTGCATCTGCCAATAAAAATGATGACAAGCTGCTGGCCTTTTATGTGGCCAATATAAGGGTAAGCAATAGGCTGGGACGGTTTACCGATGCACTTGCTGCTGCAGAAAAAGTGGAATATCTTTTAAAAAAAGAAGTCCAACCAAATACGGCAGGGGCCTTCTTCATGCAGAAAGGCGCCTCCCTTTATAAAATGGGGGCTTATGATAAAGCTGCCAAGGAATTTAATAATGTTGTTGAATTGGGCCGTAAACAAAATTTGCCAGCAATGGAAGTAAAAGCCATTATGAACCTGGCCATTCTTTACGATGCACTGCAGCGTTATGAGGACATGCGGAGCCAATTGACCGAAGCGTTGAAAATTGCTGAAAAGGCCAACCTAAAAGAAGACAAAGCCAATATAATCTTCAACCTGTCCTTTTTGGAGAGCCGTACCAACAATTATGGAAAGGCCATTGATTACTTATTGGAGGTATTGCCCTACTATCAGGAGACGGGCAATTTAGTAGTAGTAGCCCATTGTTATGCCAACCTCAGTTGGGCCTATTACCAAGTGAAGCGTTATGCGGAGGCACTGGAAACTGCACAGAAAAGTTATTTAATCAGGGCTGAACAGAACGACAGGGCAGGTTTGGCAAAAATCCATATTAACCTTGGGCAGATTTATTTGGAAACAGGTAATTATGATTCTTCCATCAACCACCTTAACAAAGGGCTGGAACTTGCCAAACAGGTAAAAACAGTGCAGACCCTTAAAGATGGATATAAAACATTGGCATCGGTATATGCCAGGCAGAAGCGGTACAAAGAAGCCTATGAAAATTTGTTATTCCACAATGAATGGAAGGATTCAACCTATCAAGTGGATAAGGACAAGCAGTTGCTCCAGCAACTGAACATGTACAAATTTCATTATGGTGACAGTGTGTTAGTGGTAAAAGATGGCATCATACAAAAACAGGCAACTACCAATAAAACATTATGGATTGTACCGTCCATCCTACTAGTGGCAGTATCGTTCCTTTGTCTTTTATTGTTCAGGATATTGAAGGAAAAAGGAAAGTTATTGGCAGAACAAATGACCAATACTCCTTTGGTCAGTTCTTCCATTGAAGCATCTGTCCCAACCGAAGCATACGACATGCTCTTAGCTGAGAGGAACAAGCTAGTGGATATGGTTTCAGATTTAAAGGCTGGGATAGAAGTTCTTGAAACAAATTTAAAAAACCAAACGGGCGAGGATTTGGAAAGGCTGCGTGCGTTGGTGGGCAGCAGCAAGCTGCAAACAGAAGGTTATTGGAACGAGTTCCTCCTGCTTTTTTCCAATGTGTACCCGCTTTTCTTTGAAAAGCTCAAAACAAAGTTTCCCCAATTAACCCAGAATGAACTAAGGATGTGTGCTTTAATGAAACTGAATTTGAGTTTATTGGAGACGTCAAATGTGCTGAACATAACTGCCGAAAGTGTGCGGAAAGCAAGGTACAGGTTGTATAAAAAAATAGACCTCGGCAGTGATCAGGAATTGGTGGAGTTGATGATTATTTTGTAGGGGGGCTTTTTTGGGGATTTTGATTTGTTTGGGGTTTGGGGTATTGTTGTGGTGTAGATGAGTGAGTAGATGGGGAGGAAATAAAGAGCTTTGAGATTTTATAAACGGCTAAAAGGTCCTGCATTATAGCGGGACTTTTTTGTTTAATAAGATGACTTAACACAGTTGGTTTCTTGAAAAATAACTGTAAAAAGTCAGTTGTCCCGCATTTGTCTATTGAAGTCCCGTATTTCTCACAGGGGCTTACTTCTCTGCTAAACTATTTTCACGCTTTAGTTTTTGAATGGCTTAATCGCAGGTTAGGTGCCATGATTAAATAATAAGGTGAACACCCGCCCAGCTTACTATAGTACAGTAATACAAACCCATTAAAAATTGCTCAAACATTTTAAACAGAAATAAATATGAACAAACTATTCCCTTCTTTTTTACTGGTTTTCTTGCTTCTTGTTTGCAGCGTTGGCAACGCACAGTCACTAGCCATTAATACAGATGGCAGCACAGCAGACGCTTCTGCTATTTTGGATGTAAAAAGTAGCGGCAAAGGCCTATTGATTCCTAGGCTAACACAGGCACAGCGGACAGCGATAACAAACCCTGCAAAAGGGTTGCTTATTTACCAAACTGATGGCACCGATGGTTTTTATTATAATAAGGGTACAGCCGCAATCCCCAATTGGCAGTTTATTGGGGCAACAGGAAGTACAGGAGCAACGGGAGCCACCGGTCCTACTGGTGCCAATGGCATAACCGGAGCCACTGGTGCAACGGGTGCAAATGGTGTAACAGGAGCAAACGGCGTGACTGGAGCAAATGGTGCCACAGGTGCAAATGGCATAACCGGAGCCACTGGAGCAACAGGTGCGAATGGCGTAACAGGGGCAACGGGTGCAACAGGTGCAAATGGCGTAACAGGAGTAACTGGTGCAACAGGTGCAAATGGTATAACAGGAGCCACTGGAGCCACTGGAGCAAACGGCGTAACAGGTGCTAATGGAGCCACTGGTGCAACGGGTGCAAATGGTGTAACAGGAGCAAACGGCGTGACTGGAGCAAATGGTGCCACAGGTGCCAATGGCATAACCGGAGCCACTGGAGCAACAGGTGCGAATGGCGTAACAGGGGCAACGGGTGCAACAGGTGCAAATGGCGTAACAGGAGTAACTGGTGCAAATGGTATAACAGGAGCCACTGGAGCAACAGGTGCGAATGGCGTAACTGGAGCTACTGGTGCAACAGGTGCAAATGGCATAACAGGAGCTACCGGAGCCACAGGAGCAAACGGCGTAACAGGTGCAAATGGAGCAACAGGTGCAAATGGCGTAACAGGAGCTACTGGAGCCACAGGAGCAAACGGCGTAACTGGAGTTACTGGAGCCACAGGTGCCACAGGTGCAAATGGCGTAACAGGAGCCACAGGTGCAAACGGCGTAACAGGGGCTACAGGAGCAACAGGTGCAAATGGCATAACAGGAGCCACTGGTGCCACAGGTGCGAATGCCGTAACAGGGGCTACTGGGGCAACGGGTGCAAATGGCGTAACAGGAGCCACTGGTGCAACGGGTGCAAATGGCGTAACTGGAGCCACAGGTGCAACGGGTGCAAATGGCGTAACAGGAGCCACAGGTGCCACAGGTGCCACAGGTGCAGCAGGAGCCACAGGTGCAGCAGGAGGCATGTCTACAACAAGCTATCCCAATTCTTATGGATGCCATGCTGTAGGGGTTTCTATACAATATAGTTCTCTTTTTGGAAACTTGTCTTTAACTGCTCCTGGCTTTACCACTACTACATATGTCCCAACTGCAACAACAGTTACTATAGTTGTTTATTCTTACTCTGGAACAGCATTTACACTTAATGTTGTAGATGTAACACCCTCAACAACTTCATCAGTAAACTGGACAGAAGGCACAACTTATGGAACAGGTGCAAGCATAACAGCAAGTAGTGGAACTGTAGTTACCGCCACATTTACAGCAACAATTCCTGCAGGTAAAATAATATGCCTTAAATCATCTGCCATTGCTTCTGGAACAGCAGCTTATTTCACTAAGTGTACTTTTAATTAATTGCAAATCAAGTATGAAAAAATATTCAGGCATTCTATCGGTTCATCCATTTATAAAGAACATTGCTATTAATATGAATGTCACCATGAAAAAGTACATAGCCATGATTGTGGCATGCTTGTTAAATATTGTTACCAATGCCCAAAATAGTTTCACCATTGCTTCAGGCACCAGTCTCGTAACCAGTGGCAGCATCAACCTTGTATTTGAAAACGGTAACCTTACCAATAATGGAACACTGAATGATGCATCCGGCACGGTCATCTTTGCTGGTCCCATCACTTATAGTGGAACAGGTACCACCAGTTTGTTTAATTTACTGGTGAACCATAACAGTGCCACTTCCATATTCAATTCACCTGTTAGCTTGGGCAATTTATTTACACCAATGGCAGGTACATTAAACGCTAATGGCAATCTTACCTTGTTAAGCACTGCTGCTTCAACGGCAAGTGTGGGTGCGGGAACAGGTACTTATATAATAGGTGATGTATTGGTGCAACGTTATATACCTGGGGGAAGAAGGGCCTATCGGTTTTTGTCCCATCCATTTATCACTAACCCTGGGGTGGGCAGCTTGACAGACAATATAGATATAACGGGAACAGGGGGCAGCCCTTTTACAACCACAGTAACCAATAGTCCAAGTGCGTATGGGTATGATAATACCAATGCTAATTCATCGTTGGCTTCCGATCCGGGATGGCAGGCACTTACTGCAAACAGTACCTTCAATTCAAAGACTGCTTACCGTATTTTGGTAAGGGGGACAAAGGGGCAGGCCAACAGTTTGAATGGTGATGTTTACATACCAGCAGCGGTAACGCTGGACTGGATGGGAACACTGAATACAGGAGATCAGGTCATTACTTTAACGAATAATGGCACAAACAGGACCTACAACTTTATCGGTAACCCCTATGCCAGTGCAGTGGATATAAGTTTGATAGCAAAGGGCTCAAATATCAATGCCAATTTCAGCGTCTGGGATGCGGGTAGCGGTACACGGGGAGCCTATATAACACAAGCTTTTTCGTCTTCCTTCATCCTGCCAAGCGGTGGGGCATTTTTTACGCAGGCGGCTGCCAATACAAACAACACGATTACGTTTACGGAAGCTTCCAAATCAACAGCCACACCTGTCTCCTTGTTCAGAAACAATAATGCGGCAGAGGACAAGTTGGTTTTGCAAGTAAATGATGCTATGGGCAACTATGCAGATAAGCTCCAGTTGTTCATTGATAATAGTAACAGCCATTACACATCCTATAATGATGAGTTATGGGACGCTGAGAAGATGGCCAACCCTGATGCAAACCTTTACAGTATCAGCAAGGACGGAAAGAAACTAGCAATAGACAGGCGGCCCATCAAGGATAATGATACGGTACAATTGGGATTCACCAATACAGCCAATGCCAACTTTATTTTTAAGGTACATGAACTGCCAACTATCAATACTAGTTATGATTTTTATTTAAGGGACAAATGGCTGAACACGGTAACCTTGCTGCAAGCAAACACAAGCGTCAGTATACAAGTAACCAATGATGCAGCAAGCCAAGGCAATAACCGTTTTGAATTGGTAACGAAATTGAACAGGCCTGTACTGCCAACATTGAACAGCAACTTCACCGTTACAGTTTATCCGAACCCTGCATCCGAAAAAATAACTATCGCTTATGATGGGCTAAATGAAAAAGAAGCCACCAGTATTCGACTATTGGACGCAGAAGGTAAACTGATAAAATTAATAGAGGCTGGTAAAATTGGTTCAGGCAACCAGAACATCAATATCAAATCATTGAGTAGTGGTGTGTACACTGTTCAATTGATTAATGGCCGTAACAAACAAACAGCAACAATCCTAAAAAAATAGGATAGGTATTTTCAATGTTGAAAGGGTTAAAGGATTTGATGTTGCACAACCCGTAATAGCCCTTCAACATTTTTTTAATCTATCCAACATCTTCAACTATTAATACCATGAAGTTTCGTATATCAGCTATCAACCTTGTACTGCTTTTTGTGCTCTTTTTACTGCCTGTGCTAACCCATGCCCAGCCGGGTTTTGGTGATGATGTAGATGATGTGCCCATTGATGGCGGGCTGTCATTACTGGTAGCAGCAGGAGTGGGCTATGGTCTCAAGAAAGTAAAAGCAAGAAAAAAATAAAAGCATCAATACCCAACCTTATTTTTAAAGCATGAACAGGATAAAACCCTTCATGCTTTTTTTATATGCCATACTACTGTGCAGTAACAGCCATGCACAGGATGCAGCCGCCTTTAAAAAAGTGGAAGGGCTTAATAGCAATGTAGTGTACTGCGTTATGCAGGACAGCAAAGGCTATATATGGGTGGGCACGGAAGCCGGTGCCAGCAGGTACGATGGTTATGGCTTCAAGCATTTTACCAAGGATGATGGGATAAGTGACAATGATATCTTCCAGATAAAGGAAGACAAAAAAGGAAGGCTATGGTTCCTGACCTATAATGGCGAACCAACGGTTTATGACCATGGCCATATACTTACGCCCAAAAACACGCCCTTCCTTGCTGCAATAAAGCCGGGCAGAATGGCTACGGGTTTTGTGGAAAGGGGCGATACCATCTCCTATATCACCCAAACAAAAGTGTACCTGCTGGTAAGGGACAGTTTAGTTTCTGTTATTACGGCCAACAGCATAGGCATCAAGAATCCCTATTTTTTCTTCCAGAACGAAACGGTATGGAATGGTACCACCTATTATATCAACCCGTCCGGAATGCACGCAACAGATAAGGAGAAGACCATTTACTTCCATTTCAACGACATTAAGTTTGATGCGGTGGCCACCAAAGTGTTGGTAAAAAACAATAAACTCTGGCTAAGATTTACAGGGGGCATCCTCGCCTTTGACATGGTAGACAAGTCAATGAAAAAGCTATTGGTACCCAAGCCTGTACACGTGATCAATATTGTGGCCAGCCAGTACGACACCATGATCCAATTGTTGACAGATAGGGGCGTTTATGATATTAATACCAACCGTTTTACCATTACCAAAAATGAACAGTTTGCCCAAGTTCCCATTTCTTCATTAATCAGGGACAGGGAACAAAACCATTGGTTAGGGTCACACAAAGAAGGTCTTTTTTTATTTACCAATACCACTGTAAAACAGCTTAAAAATGCCCAAAATAAAGTAGCTGCCTATTCCTTAACGGTGTTCAACCATAATGTATATGCTGGCTTTACCAACAACAAAGTGGAACAGGTAAATGGACAAAAACTGCTTGATAAATCGTTTGTGCATGAACCAGCACCTACCAAGATATATGGCTTCTTTCCCACAAGCAGTCATTTACTGGTAGCAGCGGGCAACCTCCTGAAAATAATTGGCCGTAATGGCCAAATGCAGGTCCGGTTGAAATCTGTGGCAAAAGCAGTGGCAATGGACAGGGACAGCAACTTATATCTTGGCCTGTCATACAATGTAGCCAAGATAAGCAGGGGAGAGCTGCATAGAATAAAAGCATCAGAAAATATTGCTCCTTATGCACATTATTTGTTTGAGGAAAGGGTCAATTCCATACTCTGCACAGGAATGGATAGCGTTTGGCTGGGAGCATTGAGTGGCATACAGTTATTGGTAAAAGATAGGTTGGTCACCCATTTCCTGCCAAAGGCACCAGTTTTTCAAACTAGTGTAAGCAAGGTAATCAACACAAAATATGGCATTGCCTTTTCCACTTGGGGCGAAGGGGTTGTATTGATGACCAAAGACAGCACCTATATACTGGACAAAGCCAAAGGACTGGTCAACAATTCCTGTAACAGTATTTATGCCTCCAATGATACGTTGTGGATAGCCACAGTGTCTGGACTAACCCGAGTAACCATTCAGCAGCAAAATAGGTACTTAGTTTTTTCGTATAGGCAATATACAGAAGCTTTTGGACTGGTATCCAACAGGATAAATGACGTACTCGTACACAATGATACCGTTTGGTTGGCCACTGAAAAAGGGGTCTGCTATTTCAGCAGTAAAGAAAAAGAACTTGCCTTTGCCCCACCCCGTATGTTGATAGAACAGGTACTTATTAACGGCAAGGCCACAGCATTTGACCAGCCATTAACCCTCCCTTACCAACAGAATAATATACAAATTAGGTACTTGGGCATTTCATACTATTCAAAAGGAAACATTGCTTACAGGTACAAGTTGCAAGGAGCAGAGGACGGCTGGCATGAAACCAACCTCCGGCAAGTGGAATATCCTGCATTGACACCCGGCCACTACCGCTTCCTCATCATGGCAGCCAATGCTGATGGCGTATGGAACAATGCACCAGAAGAACTCAGCTTTGATATCATACCCCCTTTCTGGCAAACAGGCTGGTTCCAGCTACTGATGGTACTGGTTGCAGCATTGCTGCTGGGTGTCTTTATGCGTTATAGGCTAATGCAGCAGCAGCAGCGGCACGTATTGGCCAATAAGGCACTATCCCTGGAAAAGGAAAAAGCAGAATATGAAAAACAGTTGCTGCTGCTGGAACAGCAGGCTCTTCGTTTGCAGATGAACCCACATTTTATATTCAATGCACTCACTGCCGTGCAGGGATTGTATGCAGCAGGCAAAACCTTTGAAGCCAAAGAGTACCTGCAACGGTTTTCCAGAATGCTGCGGAATATCTTTGAAGTATCGGCACAGCCCTTCATCCCGCTATCCAAGGAACTGGAATTGATTACTGACTACATAGAATTGACGGTTTCCAAACTCAAATACCGGATTGAATACCGGATAGATTGCAACATAGACAAAGAAAAGCATGCCATCCCTCCACTGCTCCTACAGCCCTTTGTGGAAAATGCTTTGATACATGGCTTGCTGCCCATGAAGCGGAACGGCAACCTCCTTATCTCCATCCATCAAAAGGACGGGTATATACTGTTTACCATAGAAGATGATGGAAAGGGACTGGATGCAGCACAACTACAACAGAATGGCAGGCCCCATGGTCTGGCAGTAACCAAACAGCGTATTGAACTGCTCAACAACCATACAGGTCCTGACGTTACCATGGAAACATTGATAGGAAAAGATGGCAGCATTGCTGGAACAAAAATTACCTTTACAACCATCATCATATATACCCATGATTAAAGCCATTATTGTAGAGGATGAGCCAACTGCCATAGATGCCCTGAAAGAAGAGATTGCTACCTATTGCCCAGATATATATATAGTAGCAACCTGCGACAGTTTTGTAGAAGCCATCCAAGCCATAGACCAACTAAAGCCTGACCTTGTTTTCATGGATATACAACTAGGTGATGGCACTGGCTTCCAAGTAATGGAGCATACTGCATGGAAAGGCTATAAGACCATTGTCACCACTGCCTATGATAATTATGCCATCAAAGCATTTAAAACAGATGCGGTGGGTTACCTGCTCAAACCTGTAAATGGTTTGGAACTACTGTCGGCAGTGAAAAAAGCTCTTGGCCCCATTACCAAAGAGACGACCCCTGTTCATGCAACAGCACCAGCAAAATTAACTGGCAACAGGATTGCCGTACAGTTATCAAAAGGGATTTTGCTGATTGATACGGACACAATCCTCCGTGTGGAAGCAGAAGGCAATTATTCAAGGCTGTATTGCACTGGCAACGAAAAGCACCTATCCGCTAAAACCTTGAAAGATTTTGAGGATATATTAGTATCGTTTGGTTTTATCAGGGTGCACCATGCCCACCTCATCAATATGGCACATATTAAAAGAATCATCACCAAAGATGGCATGTATGCTGAAATGAGCGATTGGGAAAGCATTCCTGTATCGCAGCGGAAGAGGGCGCAGGTACTTGCATTGATAGAAAGTATCAAGGTATAAGCCCATCAGTTAATATCCAGCCACTGCACTTAATCAATCACCTCTGTCAGTTACAAGTATTCAGTAAGTAGCTTTTGCCATGTTGGTACTTTAGTATTCTTAGAACCAACATTATCATGAAGCATACATTATTCTTGGCCATGCTGTGCGTGGCTGCATTGCATACCGTTCCCTTAAAGGCCCAGATCAACTGGACCGAGCAAACCTCTGGCGTAAGTGTTGGCCTCTTTGCTACGGCCACTTCGGGCAGTACCCATATTGTAGTAGGCTCTATGGGCAATATCCTGTCTTCCACCAATCTCACTACATGGACACCCAGAACCTCCGGTACCACTTCTTCTCTCGCTGCTGCTGGATATGGCAATGGCCTTTTTGTAGTTGGGGGTTCATCGGGTGCACTGCTAACCTCCCCTGATGCAGTTACATGGACGGCAAGGACCTCGGGCATTGTCTCATCCATTGCAGCAGCCAATTATGTAAACGGGCTGTATATTGCCGTATCGGCCGGCGGGGTCATCCTTACCTCGCCCGATGGCGTTACCTGGACACAACGTGCATCTGGTGGTAGCACTGCCTTAAAGGGCATAGCATATGGCAATGGTCTATATGTAATAGCAGGCAATACGGGAAGTATCTACACTTCTACCGACGCAATTACTTGGACTGCGAGGAGTTCGGGCACCACTTTGAACTTTACCAGTCTTACGTTTACAGGCAACAAGTTTGTTACCGCTGGTCAAAGTGGCGTTATATGTTCTTCCCCAGATGGCATCAACTGGACCGTCGAGAGTTCCAGCAATACACTTGCTATATTGGGTCTCAGCAGCGGTGGGGGAACTTATGTACTGGGCGTAAACAATGGCACAGTTCTAACATCGCAGGATGCCAGCACATGGACATTGCGTACTACTCCAATATCCGTTGCCATCAACTCCGTTGCCTATACGGGCAATGGTTTTATTGCGGCAGCATCATCAGGTAAAATCATTACGTCCAACAATGATTTCAATACTACATGGAATGGCAGCACTTGGAGCAATGGAAACCCCGATGCCACCAAGGATGCCATCATAGCCAGCAATACAGCTCCATCAAGTTTCACCTGCAAGGCGCTTACAATCAACAGTACCTATGTCCTTAACACCACAGGCATCACAGCTACGGTCAATGGCAACATCACCAATAGTGGCAATGGCATCAGTGGCACGGGAACAGTGACGATAGCGGCCACCGGCACCTTGAGTGGCAATGCAGTAACATTGGGTGGGACGCTCAGCCTGGTTGCAGGCACCTTCACCACAGGGGGCTTATTGAGCATAGCCCCGGGAGGGAAAATTACTGGCAGCTATGCCAACATCAGTGGCAATGTGACCCTGCAGCAGAGCATCATTGGCCAGCGTGGCTGGAGGATATTGGCCAATCCATTTTCAACGGCACAGACCGTTTCAACATTGGCATCCACCAACGGCATCAGCATCACAACGGCAGTGCAGGCAAGTGGGCTGACAGATGCAAGGACCTTCAGCAATGCCACCAATACCTGGAGCAACGTAACAGGTTCAACGATTGCAGCCAACACAGCCTATTCGCTCTTCATCCGCGGGCTTGCCAGTGAGGTAACGGGTGCAAGCTACACAGCAGGCCCCACAGCATTCACCTACAAGGCAACAGGCACACTGAACGGCAATGCGGTGGGCATTTCACCCACCAGCACATCAAACTTCTTGCTAGTGGGCAACCCCTATGCGGCACCAGTAAAAACAAGTGCACTTACCAATGGGGCAGGGGTGTCCTATTATGTTTATACCATTTCACAAGGGGGTAATCAAACATTACAGAGAACCAAAGCTGGCAGTTGGGCTGCTGTGCTTTCATCATCCACAACCAATACCATTCCTGTGCTTGGGGCAATTGCCTACAAGCCTTCCAGCACCAGCAGCTACAACGTAACGGCAGCAACTGATATCAATACATCCGGTACACTGCAAACCAATCTATTCCGCACACAGGGAACCATCCCGCACCTTGAACTGCAGGTGGAACAGGACGGCATGTTCCAGGACAAACTTTTTGTGAGGCTCGACAACAGTGCAACCAATAATGGAACCGACAGAACAGATCTTGAAAAGTTCTGGAACGACAACGTGAACCTCTATACCAAATCCATTGACAACAGGTATTTGGGCATAGATGCAAGGGCAAGCATGGACAGCATCCCGATTGGCATCAGTGCCTTGGCAGGCGAATATGTATTTAAAGTAGCGAACAGTAGTTTGCCAGCAGGCTACACTGCTTACTTGCAGGACAATTTCCTCAACACCAAAACAGCACTGAAAGAAAACACAGTATATAATTTCAGCATCACAGCAGATGCAGCCAGCAAAGGGGAGAAGCGTTTTGTGCTGAATTTCTCCAAGGCAGTGCCAATTACGTTGCAACAAGCATATGAGGTAAAAGTCCTTGGCAATATTATCAAGGGGGATGCGGCAATGGTAAGCATTGCAGGCAGTGATGACCCAGTAAATATCACTGTAATGGATATACTGGGCAGGAAAGTAAGTGAAGCAAATAACCTGGCCAATGGCACCCATGCCATCAGCCTTGGCACTGCCCAGTCAGGCCTGTACTTCCTGCAAGTAAGCAATGGCAGAGTAGTAAGGGTGAAGAAAATCGTGAAACAATAATGGCGGTAAAGCTCCAATAACAAATTTCCACAAACAAATCAACATGAAAAAAACAATCAACCATATAGCCAAATCACAGTTCATCAAGGCAACCTGTTTCCTGCTTATCCTTCTGACAGTCGCTGGTATAGCTTCCCATGCCCAGCCACCGGATATTGGTGGCGATGTGGATGCCCCCATTGATGGTGGCCTGAGCCTGTTGGTAGCAGCAGGTATGGGCTATGGAGCCAAAAAGTTGAGGGAAAATAGAAAAGCCAAGCCATAGTACCACTACCGGCAAGCAGGAAAGAGAATGCGTAAACCTTCCGCGCCTTTCCTCCTTCTAGGTAAACATAACTGGCGAAGCCAGTATTACCCTTTTTTCCTAGGCGACGGCAATACGATTAAAATGCAACATGCTTTTGTCGCATTTTTTTAAGAAAACTACAGATCCTGTTTTCCTACCTCTCCAAAAAATCCAAAACAAAGTTTCTCCCCATGTCTTAGTACCCTAGCAGCCAATACAATCATTGCTTGTAAATAATTAATATGCCTCTGGTGGCAAGTGTTTTCACTACAATGCACCACTCTAAAAAGAACAATTGGTTTGCCAAAATATAAATCCCCTAAATTGCCTTCGGAAATTATTAACTGCTTAATCAAAATATTAGTGTTTATAATCAGGTAGTTATCGGAAATAATTTAGGTGATTTTTTTGCAAGTAGTTGTATGCGTTCCAAGATATTTATTGTTTTTTGTTTACTGTCCATTCTGAGTTCTGTTCCAGCAAGGGCCAATTATGAAAACCTGCTGCATAGGAGTTATGCCCAGCGTTATGGGCAGTTGGATTCCCTTTTTTATGGTTCCGTTTTTTGGGACTTGGATTCCGCAACGGCTTTCAATAAGTTAAATGAATTAGTGTTGTTGGCACAAAAGGAAGGGGATGAGGAGCTTTTATTGGAAACAACTATTATCGGTATTTCCTACAAACGGCATAGTGGCCGGCACAATGTGCAACACTATATAGAAACGCTTAAAGAACTTCTGGAAACGGCCACCAGTAAAAAGATACTCCAGTTACAGATAAGGTGCTGTTACCTGTTGAGTAATGAGTTTTATGTAAATGACAAGTTTGGCGAAATGTTCGAGTACCAAGTGCGGTACTATAATTTGCTCAAACTGCCCGGTGCAGTTGACTTCCCTTTCAGGAAATGGTGCATCGCCTCCATTGGCAGTTCCTATTATTCCTTTCAGGATTATGAAATGGCCAAAAAATACTATTTGGAAGCCAATGCACTGCCACCTTCTTACAGGGATTTTGAAACAGTGGATGTAAACAATTCATTGGGTCTGGTACATAGGCAATTGGGGCATTATGATTCTGCCCATTATTATTTTGATGAGGCCCTTAAACAGGCAGAACAAATTAAACAAAAGGACTGGGTACATATTGTAAAGGGCAATATTGGCATTACCTATTACCTACAAAAAAAGTATGCAATAGCTGTTCCACTATTAAGGGAAGACATTGATGGAAGCCTTAAAGTAAGGGATTACGAAAATGCTGCCAATTCCATTATCAAATTGGCTGATGTTTTTGAGCAGACCCAAAAACTGGACAGTGCCTGGCTGCTTTGCCAGCAAGCCAGAAGTATTATAGCTGCAGGCACTTGGCATCCCTACAGGCACTTGCTTCCACTGTATAAATTAATGGGCAAGTTGGCTCTTCAAAAAGGGAATACTACACTTAGCTACAATTATATGGATTCTGCTTTTGTGGCACAGGACAGTCTGGGCAATAGGCGTAAAGTGCTATTACTGGAGCATGCACGCCATAAAGTGGAAATGGAAAAGCATGAAAGCGAAATGGCTGAAAAAAAATTGGATATACAGTTCAGGAATTTCACCATTGTTATTCTATTTCTTTCCATCTGCATTGCATTCTTATTAATCAACCGCCAGTCCATCAGGCGTAAACGGTTACTGGCTGAGAAAAGGTTTGCCGATAACAATTTGGAACATGCACAATCACGGTTGGCGGCATTTACCAAAACCCTGCATGAAAAAAATGTACTGCTGGAAAAAGCCACTGAGGAAATTATCAGGTTGCAGCAGGAACAATTGGAAAATAGCCAAGATGAAACTGCTGTCATTCCCAATCACGTTATTCAGGAACTTTACAACACTACTATACTAACTGATGAGGAATGGGAAGACTTTAAGGAACTGTTTGAGCAGGTACACACTGGTTTCCTCCTCAGGTTAAAAGAAAAATTGCCTGACCTTACTCCTGCAGAAATCCGTTTTATGGCACTAAGCAAGTTGAAACTGCATAACAAGGAAATGGCCAATGCCTTGGGGATTGGTGCATCCGGCATGCGTAATTACCGCTACCGCCTACGCAAAAAACTCAATATTGCCGAAGAGGATGGTTTGGAAAAATTGGTAGAAACCATTTAGATAGCTTCTAAGATAGATGTGCTGGATTGAAGACATAAACTTCAACAATAAATCTTAATCCTTTTCATGTTTTTTTGTGGTAAAAATTCTATGGTAATTATTTTACCACGAAAAAGTTACCACAAAATTTATTGCATGTAAAATACTTCCCGTCAAATGACTGCAAGAACAGAGCTCTGTATAAGCCAAGAAATTTATAGGTAAGAGATAAGTTAACCGCCTATTCGCAACACCAATTGGATATATCTAAAAAACAAGTTTTCCTTTTGCGTTTTGTGGCAAAATAAATAGCTATTTGTTTTTAAATAACCATCAACCCCTAAACAAGTATTATCTAAAAAACAAAAGGAACCACAGTACTATCTGTGATTCCCTTGTTATAGGAATTGGAATTAGTTATAGGCCTTGAATAATATTAAGGCTTTACTTCATCTTTTGCTTTTTCAACAGGACGCTTTACGCCCTTGTTCTTCAAATGCTTTTTAGTGGCATTTTGGTGCTTCCTGGTTGCATTGATATCCTTTTGATCTTTGCTGGCTTCCTTCAATTGCCCTTTCGCCAATTTCTTGTTGCGTTCCTTGCGTTCTTCCTTGATGATTTTCACATCTTTCTTCATATCTTTTTCAGCCTCTTTCTTTGTAGGCGTTGTTGTTTGAGCCGATACGGTAAGTGCTAAGGCTGCACCCACAAATAATAACATCATCTTCTTCATAAATTGATTTTTTGGTGATGCTTTACAATATTGAAAAACCGTGCCATTAAAGAAACTGCTTACAATCCGGTTCTACTGCTTCCATTGTGTTGAATTATTTACCCTAATCCTTCAACATTAGCAAATCCCTATCCTATTACCTCCCTTCACAGTTCTAGGTTTTGGCAGTTCCTTCCTCGGTGGCTTTCATTACGCTGGGCAGTATATGCACAAATGCAGCGAGAATAGTGGCCATTTGTTTCAAATCCGGTTCACTTAAATGGTTATAGAATCCATATTTCTATGAGGGCATGGTATCATATTCCATTGTATGCTGAATGAATTGGAAGCATGGCAGACCAACTGCATCAAATGCCAGATGGCCGTTCCATGCTGGATTGCTAATGGTTACTGTTTTTGCGTCAATACCATTAAGGGGACGACCAGCCATTGCTGTAAGATACTTTTGCAGGCTTCATTCCCCTGCAAATAGATGCCACGTATTTTGCCTGTGCCATTGTTAATGTTGTAGTAAGCAGAAAGCTTGCTATGGGCTGGCAGCAGTTCCATTACTGTAGGGTCGGAAAAAGTTTTCTTTACATAGCCCTTTGAACCTAGTAACCCTTCCTCCTCACTACTGCACAAAGCAATGTGTATGTTCCTTTTGGTTGGATGCCCAAAGTTTCCCTAGCCAGCAATCTAACAAAGAAGTAATAAATGGATTAGGTAGTCTAACATGTTTTGCCAACAACAAAAAAGCAACCACACATCTTGCTTTGCGTGGCTGCACCCTTACTCAAGAAATCGGTATATAAAATTTGCTATTACTTCAAGTTCGAGCTGGTTTTTCAAGAATGATTGGATTCAAGTGGTCGGAGATGGATTAAAAATATTCACATTTATCGGAATAGGGCAAACGTTATGCCACATACCTCAAACTATCACTGCTCAAATTGCGTAGTTCTACGCTTATTTCAATTGACTTGTTTTTATACCTTGCAATTAGGCTATGATTAGCAATCCATTGCCTCGGGTAAATGGATGAAAGCCCGTCCTATAGAGGATGGGCTTTTTAGTGGCTGTACCTGTTCATCCCATACTGTTTTTAGTAAGAACAGTTTCCCCAAGTTGGGCAATATGAAGTCTATAGGTATGATGTGGGATTCAATGTGTCTTAAGCTTCGCCAATAAAAATGTTTTTTATGGAAAATCGGGCCCCTAGAACTATACATAAAAAAGAGGTTGTTGGTAAAAGTAATGCCACAAGAGTTTCACATATAAGAAACACAAAACCATGTATAGGAAGATACATGGTTTTGTGTTTTCATGCAGGCAATACCAGAGGAATCCTGCGAGGGGCTACTACGAATGCTTATAACGTGAACCTCACCGAAAAAGCATAAAGACTGTTTTTGTCTGCATCCCTTAACCAAATCCTATTAATAGAATATTCGACACCTTTGTTTTCCACGATAAGTCCAAACTTAATGGACTTGTCCAAATTTCCTTTTTTATAGCCCACGAAAGTGCCTACATCCACACCGAGCCAAATTGGCTTCTTGGGTATTGATTTTTGGCCAATGTTTAGCATGAACCTTAATTCATAATCCGATACGATATAGATATTCTTGAAATCAAAATTCGAATATTCGCTGAAGGTATAGGTGTTGATGGCGAGACCAGCCCTGAGTTTGGGGACCCTGAATTTGTCTGACGTCATAAAATAGCAACTGGCTCCAAGTAATGGGCTCAAGGAACTGCCAACCATGGTGGCACCTGCATTCGTTGTTACTTCAAGGAAATCCCATCTGTTTTTAGTGACCGTCGTATTTACCCATTTACCTTTTTCTTGTTCAATGTCTATCCGGTATTCCTTCCTGAAAACCTTCTTGCCAATCGCCGCTTCCTGTATGATGGCTGAGCAGTTAATGTCCTTTAGCAAAGCCAGTTTTTTGGGATCTGACAAATAAACCTGGTACTGGTAATTATTGGCCATATCAAATATGGTATAATGGTAAGGGGGAAGGTTAAGTTCCAGTTCTTCCTTTTCCTTTTCAATATCAATAGCTGTTTGCTGATAATCTTCCGATTCAATCTTTAAACGGCGTTTGCCATTCTTTGCAACAAAATAGTAGGTCTGCTTTGTTTCCATTGGATAGGCATTCTTGGCAAATGCTTCTTCCAAGTCTGCGAGGAACAATAGTTTCAGGGAATCAAACTTGTTGTTGGTAGCAACATTCTTTGTGCCCTCACCAATCAGCATAATCTTGAATTCCTTGTTGGGGGAAATAACAATGGTGTCTGTTAGTTGTTCCTTGCTTTGGGCTGCTGCTGTTACTGTACAGGTTAGGGCAAGCAAAGCCCCTAATGCAACTTGCATTTTCTTTTTCATGTTTATGTTGGTTTAAATGGTTTGAATAAGTGTTTCTTTTTGCCGGGAAGACGGTAAGCAGGTCCCGCCCTCATTTCCTAAGGAGGGAGCCTGAAGCATTTATGTGTGATGTGGGTATAACGCTAAACTGTTATAAAGGATGCGATATTTTTAGTACGGAGGGCTTTATAGCTTTGGATGGTTCATTGTCTTTTTTTAGCGAGAACTTGAACTGCAAGCTTGCTCCAGAAGCAACTTTTTCCTTTAGTTCATTATTGTTATTGTTCGTGCCAAAATCTATTTGACGGTACCTGGGCCTTATTTTTTTGGGAGTAGGTTCAGTTACTGTTATTGCAGTACTGTCAATCGCTACTTCCTTTTGCACAGTTATTTCTTGCATAGGTACAATACCTGTAGGTATAGTATTGGTGTCCACTAACTGCGTTGCTGGGCTTGTTTCTTTTCGTATGGTGGGTAAAGAAATTGAATGGGCAGTGGTCTTTGCAATATCTATTATATTGCTTTTTACTTGCGGCACTGTGTAGGTTTTGGTTACGACAGGTTGTTCCCTATCCCTCAATGATTTTTGTTCCTCCTTTTTTGCCACAGTAACAGTTGTTGTGGAATTGGGCACCAATAAAAAATAAGTAAATCCTAGCACAACAAGAACAGCTGCTGCAATCCTTGTCCACATAGGCAATACACGCCTATTGCTTTTTTTGTCCATGCCCATTTCAATCATCTCCCATTTGGCTACCATATTGGGATGGTAACCCTCTGGCAAATGATCAATGCTGTTCAGCTTGTCCGCAATGTATTTATCTTCTGCTGTTCTCATAGTTCATTTGTTGTTGTTCAATCATGTTCTTTAATTTGGCCTTGGCCTTCATCAATTGGCTCCGGCTGGTATTCTCACTAATGTTCAGCATCGAAGCAATCTCCTTGTGGTCATATCCTTCCACCACATATAGATTGAATACTGAACGGTAGCCTATTGGCAGTTCAAGAATCAGGTTGTTCAGGTCCTCTGCGTCCAACTGCATCAGTATTTCTGCTGATACGGGTATTTGTGGCAGGTCATCTTCAGGAAAAAGAAGGGCCTTGTTTTTCGTTCGCAGGAACATGAGGCACTCGTTTACCATAATCCTCTTTGTCCACCGTTGCAGGCTGTTTTCCCCTTCGTACACAAAACCATGAATATGCTGGAACATTTTCATGAACCCTTTCATGGTGCAGTCTTCCGCATCTGCATGGTGCTTTACATACCGTATGCTCAACCTGAACATCGGCGTGTACAGTGATTCAAACAGTTGTTTTTGGTAGGTCCTGTTGCCCTTGCAGCATTCCCTTATAAAATGTTCATTATGCAATTCCATAACTATACACTACAATGCATGGCAGATTGATTATGTTGCCTGCGGTCTAAATTAATTGTAAAATAGTTGGTGGCTATATACATTTTTAAGAAAGGTTTTGGTAGTTGCACTTCGAGAGAGGCTCATCCCATAACCATTGAATGACTAGAAAGTGCGTATTTATCAAGACAGTTCTGTAAAGAATATTTTCGGCAATCATATTTCAAGAGCGATACAATCTGGGTAAGCTTAGTAGCTAGTTAAGCCCCTTGCAACTATCTTTAGCAACTTATGCCTGAAGACGAAGACTTTTTAATCAACTATAAGGGCTTGCCAATTAATGTATCGCCTGTATTGAATGGCGGCAATATTTTTTTCGTTGTGCACTTGGCCAAAGATGTAATTATCTCAGAGGGTATGGTTGGAGAAGATTGGGTATGGTATGAAGCAGGTAAAGGACAAACAATACTTGCAGCTGAACTTGGGACCATTATTGAGGCAATGGGAGTATAGTTGGACCCTATTTTCCTTGGCATTTATCCATTGCTTTTAGTGTCTAGCCTTATGCTTTACTTTTCATTGCTTCCGCAAAAATACTGTATGACTGAAGGCGTGCTTCATGATTATAAATATGGGAACTGGCCATGATTTCATTTACACCCGTATCCTCAATGAAGTTTTCCAGCATGTGCTGTAGCTTTTTTGGTCCAGCCGTAAAGGAATAGGCCAGCATCTGCTTCACAGCAGCTTCTTCTGCTGGTGACCAAATGGTGGCCATACTTTCCACAGGTGCTTGTAGCAATTGCCGCCTGCCCGATATGACACCAATAAAGAGTTGGTGCAGTGAAGTGGCCAAGCGTTCTGCTTCTTCATCTGTTTCCGCAGCTACCACATTTACACAGGCCATTACATAAGGTTCCTTCAACACATCGGATGGCTGGAACAATTGCCTGTACAGTTGGATGGCTTGCTTGAAATAAGCAGGGGCGAAATGACTGGCAAAAGCATAGGGAAGACCTAAGGCAGCAGCCACTTTTGCACTGTCCAAACTGGAACCCAATATCCAAATGGGAACATCAAGCCCTTCGCCGGGTATGGCCCTCAGTTTACTGGAAGCATTGCTAGAAGAGAACAATTTTTGAAGGGTCTGTATATCGTCTACGAAATGGTGTTCTGCCCCAAAGTTCCTTCCCCTTATTGCCATGGCTGTTAGTTGGTCGGTACCGGGTGCACGGCCCAAACCGAGGTCAATGCGGTTGGGGTAAAGTGACGCCAATGTGCCAAACTGTTCCGCCACTACCAACGGTGCATGATTGGGTAACATGACACCGCCAGAGCCTACCCTTATATGTTGGGTGCCGCCTGCTATATAACCAATTAAGATGGCAGGGGATGAACTGGCCACACTGGGCATGTTGTGGTGCTCCGCAAACCAATAACGGGTAAAGCCAAGCTTTTCCACATGCTGAGCAAGCGATAGGCTATTGCTGAAACTGAGGGAAGGATTGCCGCCCTGTACCACAGTAGCAAGGTCGAGAACCGAATAGGCTGTATGGTTGTTCATAGCTGTATGGGGTGTTTTGAATATACCTCAGCAAAGTTGGCAAGGGAACAGTGTTATTGGTTTATGTTCTGCGGAATTTCATTGGCACTGGCTCATTAACTGCCTACCATCTACTATTGACTGTGGGTCTGCACTCATATATTCGCAGCCGCAAGCAATAAACATGAACAACAAAAGATATTTTGCCGTTGTGCTGATACTCGGCAGCATGACAGCGCTGGCCCCTTTTTCCATAGATATGTACCTGCCCGGTTTCCCTGCCATTGCAGCAGACCTGCATACTTCTGCGGCTAAAGTATCCTTATCATTAACGGGCTTTTTTATAGGTATATCGGCTGGGCAGTTGCTCTATGGTCCCCTGCTTGACAAATATGGCAGGAAGGGGCCTTTGTTTTGTGGCCTTGTGCTGTATGTGCTGGCATCCGTGGCATGTGCTTTCTCCCATAATATTGACAACTTAATTGCATTGCGTTTTATACAGGCAATAGGAAGTTGTGCTGCCACTGTAACGGCAGTGGCCATGGTGCGTGACCTGTTCCCACCTGAGCAGAATGCAAAGGTGTTTTCTTTGTTGATATTGGTGCTGGGGGCATCGCCCATGATTGCACCCACAGTAGGAGGGTATATTACTACGGCTTATGGTTGGCATTATGTGTTCATCATATTGAGCATTATTGGAGCATTGATATTATTGGCCTGTATTCTATGGTTACCCGATGTGTACAAGCCCAATAAAACATTATCGCTTAAGCCTCCTGTAATCATCAAAGGTTTTTATGAGGTATTTGTGAACCCCCAATTCCTTACTTACACACTGACAAGTGGTGTTGCTTTTGCAGGATTGTTTGCTTATGTGGCAGGGTCACCCTTGGTCTTTATGACTGTATTTGGAGTAAGTGGCAAAGTATATGGTTGGATATTTGCATTTTTGTCTGTAGGGTTTATTGGCAGCAGCCAAGTGAACAATTTATTGATGAAAAGATGGAGCAGTAAGCAGATTATCAACACGATGATTGCTTGTTATGCCCTTATAGGTACTGCTTTTTTCATTGTTGCGGCAACTGGTTACCTAACTATGCCCTTGACCATTGTGTTCCTGTTTATTTGCTTGGCCTGTATAGGAATTACCAGTCCCAATGCCTCTTCACTTTCATTGGAACCTTTTACTAATAATGCAGGAACTGCAGCTTCGTTAATGGGAGCCATTCAAATGGGCATGGGTGCATTGGTATCAGCAGTCATCAGCATGTTTGATACACCATCTGCAGGTCCGATGGCCGGGGCTATCGCCGCTTCGGGTATCATTGCGATGATTGTTTTGTTGGTTGGGAAAAGGGGGGAGTAACAATGGAATTAAATACATTTCTCGAACAACTGTTTCCGAGGTTAGGAACCATCGTCAGGGTTTTATGTTTCGTTTCAATAATGGATGGATTAATTGTTGTGAATTCTAGTATGAAACCTGTGAACAGTATGGAGTACGACTATATTGACTGTTTACGAGTGCCTCTGTAAAGTGGCAATTGTGTATGGCTTCACTAGTCTTGTGAATTAAAAGGTGAACCGATTGTCCCAGTAACGAAGGATGATGTATTTGATTTAGGGGAAGCAAGGATTGACTTTTGGAATAGATGTGGCATGATGGATGAAAATGCGGAATCTTTTAAGATAACATGGTAGGATAACCCATAAAGGCAAATACTTCCTATATAGGCAAGGAAGGACGTGAGTACAGGAACTGGCTCATATCTTATTTTATTAAGCAATATTGGGCTTTATTAATGCAAGCCAATATTGCTATTGTTGCATAAAGCTGAATTTTTTTGAGGCTGGATTGCAGGTTTCGGCGTTTGTCTGGCAAGTATTTGCAGGAGTTTCGCTTGATTGATGTAAGTAGAAATGTGTTTAAATAAGAAGTAAAGAGGAACTTTAAACACTTTTTACTGTTTTCATGACAGGTAAGGAAAAATTAATGGGTATTAATTTAATATTAAGGTGGGGCAGTTATCCTGTGCTTAACTTTATGATAGAATTAATCATCATTACCAATGCGTACCCGTAAGTCAGTCCTTTTGAACAAGGACAATCCCATATGTTATATACCCGTGTCCAACAATCAATCATTTCATATTGTTGATTTAGTCAATAACCATAAGTATTTGGTGGAAGCATCTGTTATTGGCAATCCCCAAGCACCGCCCAAGTGTTTTTCATTGATTGATAAGTGCATCTATGGTCTTAATACAGAAATGCACAATGCCCTAGAGTTAAAGGTACAGCCGTTTAGAAGGGATGATGATTTTGTTTCTTTGGATATCGTTATCTATTAATCAACTGCCCTGCACCATTGGCTGTCTTTTGCAGGTTTCGCCCGCTCAAAATCTAGACCCTGGTGTGAGTACATGCTAAGTTCTGGATTTTGCGGAGTATCAATAGGCAAACGAACCCTACTATTATAGTAAGGTTCGTTTTGCTTTATGCTTCAATCAACTGGACTACTTAGGAAACAAAATGTTAAACCTCTTTTTGCTTCTGACTTATTGGTGAGTGGAAATAACACTGGCACTTTTTTTATTGCAGGACTACATATTTATTAATTCATTTTAAATTGTTAGACGATGAAAAGAATAATGTATGTGGGGCGTTCCTTTACCAAGCAGTTTGTTGGCTTATGTATAGCAATAGTATTGCTGGCTTCCTGCAAAAAAAGTAATGATAATTATGTTCGCACACCTGTAGCTGGTATAATGGCTTTTAACCTTGCAGTTGACAAACCTGCTGTGGGGTTTACTTTGTCTGGTAACTATTTGGGTAATACCGCCTTGGCCTATACCAATTACACAGGCAGTTATCTGCCTATTTATACTGGTACAAGGGACCTGAATGCCATTGACGTGAACACAAGTTTAACCCTTGCCAGTACAACAGGCAATTTTGCTGATAGTGGTTATTATTCCACTTTTTTATTGGGTGCCAATGGCAGTTACAAGAATGTATTGGTAGAAGACAAATTGTTGCCATTAACAGTTGCCTCGGGTAAAGCATGGGTGAGGTATATTAATGCTGTTCCTGATTCGACTGTTGGCTTAAATGTAACAGTTGCCAGTAACGGTGAAAGTGTTATTAGTGAAAGTGCTGGCTATGGCCATGTTTCTTCATTTGTACAGGTGAATGCAGGTTCGGTGAATACATCCATCAGTAATGGTGGTTCTATAACTGCTAACCGTGCTATTACTTTGGAAGAAAACAAAGTATATACTGTATTGTTTGTTGGGCTTCCCAATCAGACTGATCAAGCATTGGGTGTACAAGTGAAATTTATCCAGAATGGCATAGTAACGCCTTAATGATGTGAGGGTTTTATTTAGAATTGAAATTCGTTTCAACGGCAATGCCTGCTTTTATAGTGGGTGTTGCCGTTATTTTTTAGGACTTGGGTTTATTAAACAATTATAGGGTAAAGTTATTTATTGATGCTTTGGATTGTTAGCAAGGAAAGCAAACAGCTATTTATTATCCGTAGTTTTGGATAGTTTCTTTCTAAAGCTGCTAACAATGATAAAAAGAACCCTATTCGTCCTAATGGTATTTGCGTCGTGTTGGACTAAGGCTCAGGATACCGTTATTGTAAAGGAAGCATTTACCAGTTACTTCAGTTACCAACTGCATGAACCTTTGTATATAGTGTACAATTTGTACAAAGGTGGGGGAGACTGCAGCCGCAAATCAGTACAATTCAAAACAGGGAACCTGCCTTATTCTGCAACTTCTGTCGATTATAAAGCAAGCGGGTATGATAAGGGGCATTTGTGTAATGCTGAAGACAAAGCTTATGATTGTAGTTTGGATGCACAAACCTTCTTTTATTATAACTGCGTGCCACAAACACCAAGAATGAACAGGGGTATTTGGAAAACTTGGGAAACAACCATTAGGGAGGAAAGCCAGCAGGATAGTCTGAAGATTATATGCGGTTCCATATTTGGTAACAAGAAAATGGGGCTGGATAGTATTGGAGTTCCTGATGCCTGCTGGAAAATTGTTATTTCCTTAAGTACGGGAAAGGTCACTCACTGCATGCTATTTCCAAATGACTTGAGCAATAGTTATGAAAAAATAGATGTGGAGGAACTAAAGAGAAAATTGAATTACAATTTGATATATTGATTAGCTATCAGAATGATAGCATTTAAAAAGGTTTACATAAAAATGCTTTTCCTATAGGAAAAGCATTTTTATGTAAACCTTTTCGATTTATTCAACTTCAGTTTCTGTAGTACTGCTTCTTCTTACATCACCAAATCTATCTGTAACAACGGTGGTTGTTCGTTTGCTCCTGCTATTACTACTGAACAAAACAATTAGTAGCAAGACTAGTACAACTGCTGCTACCCATATCCAATTATGGGCGAACCAAGTACCTACATCGTTACCGTTTACTTTTACTGAAGGCGATTCCTGAGCCAATAAAAGAGTTGAGGATAGGATAAGCATTGCAAAGAGGGAAGACAGTTTCCTGTTGATTGTGCTTTTCATTGTTCTTATATTTAGAGGTTAGTTAAATAGCCATGTCCCTTAAGGATTTAATTTCGTCATGAGAAACTTTGAGGGCATCTTTTTGTTCCTCCAGCATTTCCCTAATATGTTTTGGAAGGTCATCTTCTTTCAATGCACTGGTATATGCTTTCTGGGCTGCATCCTCCCCGTATTCGCAACTAGCCAAAATGCTCTTCCTGCTATTGCCAGTAAGTGAGGATTTTACATCCATCCACATACGGTAAATTTTTCCCAGTCCAGTAGTGTCGCCTTCAATGGTTCCGCCTGACACCTGTACCTCATTTCCAAGATCCATCTTGATATTCCTGCTTTCATCAATCATGGAAAGAAAGAGGCTTTTTAAGTCGTCATCATTTGCTTCAAGTTCCTTAAGTGCATTTTCATAACCCTTTATTCGGTCGTTATGAATGGCTATCAAATCGTTTAAAATTTCTGTGGAGTGGTCTGTAGTTGTCATAAAATAATGTTTTAGTTATTGTATGACAGGGAAAATTTGTGCCAATAATTATGTAGATAGGATTACGTCCAAACAGTAAGTTGTTTGTGGAAAATCTTGCACGGGAAGAAGGGGGCAATTGACTTTAGGGGGATTAATTACCCTTTTAATTTTCTTTCGTAGTTTCAATAATAGATGCTTGATATTGGATAAGTCGGTATCGGGCATTTAACATGCAGCATTATAGTCCAAATCCTTCATGTAAATTAAGTTTCTTTATCCTTGCTATTATCGCTCCCTTAGGCCTTTTAAAATGCTTGATCATTTCAGTTAGATCCTTTCCTTCACCAAACATGGATGTCAGTTCCTCATCAAGTTCCTGCGTCCAGGGTTGGTTGCTGTCCTTTAGTTTCTCCCTTGACAATTCCACAGAATAAGTCTTGCCCCTTTTTGCATCAAACTCCTGAAAAGAGGATACCTTTTTGCCTGAAGACTTGTTTTCCTTCTTCTCCTCGGTTGACAAAACAGGAATGGCAAGGATATTTGCAGATGCCGGGAAGCCAGCAGGCAAAAGCGTTTCAGGAATATGCAGCATGTTCTTTGTCCTGGTAATGGCCACATAGAGCAGGTTGATTTCCTCATTGAGCTTGGACATATTGATGGGTGCTTTCTTGCTTTCCTCCTTGGCTTTTTTCAGCTTGCCCTCATTGATAAAATCATTGGCCAAGTGTATGGCATCATATTCCAGCCCCTTGCAGCGGTGCACCGTGGAGAAGATGATTGCTGCCTTGTGCCTTTCCTCGTTGGATACGTGCTTGTCTTTCAGGTTCTTGATGATATCGGGTATCTCATTGCCGTATTCCTTCACAATTTCCACCATCATGCCCAACTGGACATCTTCCGTCTTTTCAATATAGTCTTCCAGTTCATCAAGGCTGTTCATGGCCTTGACAAGCGTGTCCCTTATCAAATGGTTCCTGCCATTGTAAAGGTTCAGCACATCATACAGCGAAGCCCCATCATCTGCATAAGTATAGGAATTGATATTGCCCTCAAAATAAATATGGTTCACTTTCTTGTGCTCGTTAATATACTCAATGGCCCGGAGCAGGAGCCCAAGATTGGTTCGGCCAATCACCGCCTTCGTCTTGATATCCTTTGTTTTTCCTTTGCCCGTTATTGGGATGGGCACATGTTCCCCAATATTGGATTTCCATTTCAGGACTTCCACGGCCAGATTGGCGATGTCCTGACTGAACCTGAAACTGGTGCTTAGCTGGAAGGTAGTGAAATCAACCTTCTCCAATGAGTTGACTGCATAACGCCAACCATAAATCTGCTGGTGCGTATCGCCCACGATTACTTTGGTAGCCTGCTGTTTCAGGAATATGTCCAGCATGGCAGGGGATGCATCCTGTGCCTCGTCAAAGAGTATATAATCATAGTGGAGTTGCGGGTCCATCAACTGGAATTTCTTCAAGTAGAAATCATGGGTAATCTCAATTTCCCCCTTGTCCATCTTGCCCAGCAGCACCCTTGTTTGGTTTTCTATGTACTTATAGAAATTGGTGACGAAGGTGGCGGCAGCGGTATCGGTTACCACATCCAAATAATTCAGTTCCTGCACCTTCCTCTTGTCACTGTTGCAGAAATAGGCAATGAACTTATTGATATGGTTGGCCACAATGTACACAGCATGTTTATCGCCCGTGGCCTGCAATCCAAGCAGTTCTGCTATCTCATTAATCTTGTACCCCTGTGTCCTTATTTTGTATTGGTACTTGTACACCACATGCTTATAAGCCAATGAATGTGCTGTCTCCACTTTTACATTATGCAGGCCCTTATCCGCAAACTTCTTCTCGGCTTCCAGCTTTACGGATTTGTTGAAGGCCAGGTACAATATGTTGGCACTGGCAGGCCTTGCCTTCGCATATTCAATAACAGTGGTTGTTTTGCCCGAACCAGCTACTGCATTGATTTTTATATTGCCGGTGGAATGAATGATGGCCGCTTGTTCTTCAGTGAGGTTCATTGCCCAAAACTAATAGCGATAATGAAAAAGACCCTCAAAAGTTTATGCACTTTCAAGGTCTTAATGCTTTACCGGGAAGTCGGAAAGACCCCTAAGCGTAATTCCATCATTATTGACCTTGCCATATAATAATTGCCTGGCTTACCTTTTCTTTTTGGCATTATTGTTATTGGCCACAATCCTTTTCCTAATATAAATATGCTTCACATTCTTCTTGCCAGTTTCCCTTTCATCAATTTCAAACTTGTTGATACTCCTAATAAGGGCAAGCATCTTTGTGAAGCCATAATTCCTTGGATCAAAATCAGGTTTCTTCTTCAGCATCAAGTTGCCAAGCTCACCCAAAAAAGTCCATCCATCTTCATCAGCCAAATCGGCAATGCTGTCTGTAAGCAGCTTAATGATTTCGGGATCAATCTTGTTTAAAGGCTTATTGGGAACAGGTGCATTGGGGGAGGCCTCCTTGTTATCACTCTCAATGGTATTGGAAGCACCTGCCTTAAGGATTTCAATGTAGATGAACTTGTCGCATGCGGTGATAAATGGGTTCAATGTTTTCTTTTCACCAATGCCAATCACCTTCATGCCAGCTTCACGCAGCCTGGTGGCAAGCCTTGTAAAGTCGCTGTCGCTGGATACAATGCAGAATCCATCCACTTTGCCAGTGTACAGGATATCCATGGCGTCAATAATCAATGCACTGTCGCTTGCATTCTTTCCAGTGGAATAGCTGTATTGCTGAATGGGGGTAATGGCATTCTCCAGCAGCACTTTCTTCCACCCGGATACGGTTGGCTTGGTCCAGTCAGCATAAATCCGCTTGAAAGTAGGTGTGCCATATTTGGCAATTTCCTCAAACATTTCCTTGACGTTGGAGTAGGGCACATTATCAGCATCTATCAGTACGGCCAGTTTCAGGTCCTTGTATGTTTCCATAATTTATCCTCAACGGAATTTGTGTTGAAGATAAGCAGTATCAAGTAACCTGAACATAAAACCAAATGTTTGATGCTTGCTACTTGCCTTCATACGCATCCTTCAGTGCGGCAATATCCAGTTTCTTCATTTGCAGCATTGCCTTCATCACCCTTTGCGACCTTTCGGATGCAGCGTCACCAAGCATTTCGGCCAGTACCGTGGGGCTAACCTGCCAAGACAAACCATACTTGTCCTTCAGCCATCCGCATTGCTGTGCCTTTTCATCGCCTCCAGCTTTGAGCGTATTCCAGTAGTAATCTATTTCTTCCTGTGTATCGCAGTGTATTAGAAAGGATACCGATTCACTGAACTTGAAAATGGACCCACCATTCAAAGCGATAAACGGCTGGCCCTCCAACCAGAATTCAACTGTCATCACTGTGCCTGCCTCCATCCCATGGATTTCTTGCCCTTCGTTGCTGTAATAGTTAATCCTTCCAATCCTTGAATCCTTAAAAACGGAAGCATAAAACCTTGCGGCTTCTTCAGCCTGCTTGTCGAACCAGAGATGCGGTGTGATTTTTTGAATCGTTGCCATAATAAATGTTTTATGGTTTAATTCGGAGAGGTTCAAAATACATACCTAAGCGAATTGCCAATAAAGGCATATTAATTGCCTAGTTATAAAAAAACAATCATCATGAAAAAAAACACAATCATCGCAGGTGCTGTCATTGCTGCAATAGCTGGCGGTGTAGCTTATTTTCTTTGGAGAAAAAGAAAAGGTAATCAACCACTACTTGAGGAATTTGATGCACATTATCAAAATGACATTGCCCCTCGTGTAAAGAAAACAGTGAAACATGTAACCAATGCTTTCAAAAATGCCAAGGATCATTTGACAGAAGCTGGACATAATCATGATGTTCAACAAGCCTAATGAATAGGTTCAAACAACAAAAAGGGAGCATGCGGCTTATTAGCACATGCTCCCTTTTTAATTATCAGCCAGAATGTTATTTCTATAGGTAAATTTCTTGGTAGTGACTCAGTTTGAATTATTGTAAGGTTGAGCTTGTCGAAATAGAATTAGATTCTAATACAAAATCACCTTCGACAAACTCATCCTCTCAAACTCGGGACAGTTTAACATCCCGATTCAAACTTAGTTACTTATAACTTCTTTGTTCTTATTTAACCACATCTTCCAGCTCCACATCATCACTTTCTTCACCTTCCATTAAAGCATCTTGAATAATGGTACCATTGCCCTTCAAATCATGTAAATGCTTGTCCTTTGCTTTCTGTATTTTTTGGGATAATATTTCCACACATTCACTAACAGATGTTTCAAAATGTGCACTGTGCTTTTTTACAAATAGGTCATTGCCCGGAACTTCCAACCTTATTTCACAGTAGTCACTGTCCTCATTGTTTGCCGGTCCTTTGAACAGGGTTACATTGGCCCTTACTATTTGGTCACTTTTAAGTGTGCCTACTTTGTTTTCTATAAATGCTTCCAAAGAACTGCCTGCGTTAAACCCAAGCGATTGAATGATAATATCCATAATGATTGTTTTAGGGTTATTATTCCATTATTATGCCAATGATACTCTTGTAGCTCCTTGGCATGATAAAGCAAAATTGGGGTTATTGTTTTATCCAGTTTATGATATACATCAGCTTCCCAGTTTTTATAGTTGATGAGATTAGGGCCCTCAATCCCCCGATACTGCCGCTTCTCAAAAAATATTGTCCCACAATAGCGGACTCCTTATCTTCCTTTTCCAAAACTCTTACTTATGCGTTTACCAATCTCCATCCTGCTTGGCATGGGTGCCATTGGCTTTATTGCCAGCCAGTCCCCGCAGTTCAATGCTGTTAATGGCTACAGTGTGTTTGCTGATAGCACCAAAAAGAAGGACAGCACCAAAAAGGACAGCAGCATTTACATTCAGTACAAAAGCCTTCCTTTAAAACCCACGCGTAAAATAGATTTCAACACCAAGGAAGGGTCATGGATGAGCCTTGACATCAGTCCAGATGGCAGCACCATCCTGTTTGATTTGATGGGCGATATATACACCATGCCCGCCACAGGCGGCAAGGCAACGCCAGTCACCAAAGGCTTGGCGTATGATGTGCACCCACGTTACAGTCCAGATGGGAAAAAGATATTGTTCATCTCGGACAGGAGCGGGGCAGACAACGTTTGGTACATAGACACGGAGAAAAAGGACACCACCCAAATGACCTTTGACCAGAACCAGTATTTTCCCAGTGCCTGCTGGACACCGGATGGCAATTATATAATCTACTCAAAGGGCCGCAGGATGCCCAAGCTGTTCATGGTACACAGGAAAGGTGGCGGCGGTGCACAATTGATTGAATCTCCCACTGCCCTTAAAGCCATTGACCCAGCCGTGAGTGCAGATGGCCGCTATGTCTATTATTCCTCACGCTATGGTGCCTGGAACTACAATGCACAATTGCCGCAATACCAATTGGGCATGTACGATAGGAAGAATGCCAAGAGTTCCAATATCACTTCACGCTATGGTAGTGCATTTACCCCCACCTTGTCCAAAGATGGAAAGTGGATGGTGTATGGCACACGCTACGAAGACAAGACTGGTTTGATCCTCCGCAACCTTGCCACCAGTGAAGAAAAGTGGATTGCCTATCCTATACAGAGGGATGAACAGGAATCCATTGCCCCATTGGGTGTTCTGCCTGCCATGGCCTTCACGCCAGACAGCAAAACGGTATTGGCTTCCTATGGAGGCAAAATCCATAAGATTGCCATAGATGGCAGTGGCATTACGGAAATACCCATTGATGTGGATGTAAAGTTGGAACTTGGTCCAAGGCTTGAATTCAAGTATCCCGTTTCCGATACGGCTTACCAGCAATCAACGCAAATACGTGATGCGGTGCCTTCCCCAGACGGAAAGAAACTGGCTTTCACTGTGCTCAACAGGTTATATGTAATGGACTATCCCAACGGTACACCCAAACGTTTAACCACGAACGATTTTACAGAGGCCCAACCTGCTTGGAGCCCTGACGGAACAAGTGTTGCCTTCTCCACCTGGACCTCCGATGGTGGAGATATCTACAAAGTGAATGTGGCTTCCCAAGCCCTTCAAAAATTGACCAAGGACAAGGGACTTTACCAGCACTTGACCTATAACCCAGCAGGTGACAGGATTGTGTTTATAAAAAGCAGTGTAAGGGTTTATAAAGAATCCTATGGACCGGGTTATGATGGCAATGATGACGATATTGCTTGGTTGCCTGCCAATGGTGGAGACATCACAGTGGTTGAAAAAGCGTTGGGACGATACAACCCCCATTTCGTGAACAGCCAACCGGAGAAAATCTATCTTACCCATTACAATGGTGACCTGCTTTCCATTCGTTGGGACGGTACCGATGAGAAGAAAGTGATTCATGTCACCGGTATCACCACTTATGGCTCCATCCCAACAAGAATGGGCAGGCCTGACCCTGAAAAGATGAAATGTATCTTAGTGGAGAATGAGGAAACAGATAAGGAAAGGGAAGTAGTTAGGCCATCAGCCGCTTCGTGGATTACCATTTCACCCAATGGGGCCAATGCATTGGTGCAGGTAAACAATGATATATATACAGTGACCGTTCCGCAAACGGGCAAGCTGGAGAATATCTCGGTGGCCGATGCTGCCAGTGCAGATTTCCCTGCAAGGAAGCTGACAGAAGTAGGGGGCGAATTTCCTTATTGGCAAAATGATGGCAATACTGTTCACTACAGTTTGGGCAGCACGCACTTTACCTATGATGTGGAAAAAGCCCAATCCTTTGAGGACAGTACCAAAGAAGCCAAGAAAGCAGAAGCCAAACGCATAGAGGATTCCACTGCAAGATTGGCTGCGGACTCCATACTGAAAAAAGCAGCTGACCTTGCCAAAAAGATAACGGATTCCATTGCCGCAAAAGACACTACTGTCAAGAAAACACCAAAGAAGGAAGATGCCAAATTCAAGGCGACAGAAACTGATGTAAAAGTGTTCTTCAAAAAAGGAACACCAGAAGGAACAGTATTGTTCAGGGGTGCAAGGATAGTAACCATGAAAGGTGATGAAGTAATAGAAAATGGGGATGTGCTGGTGGAGAACAACCGCATCAAGGCTGTGGGCAAGCGGGGTTCGTTCAGCGTGCCCGCCAATGCCAAAGTGTTCAATGTGGCAGGCAAGACCATCATCCCGGGCTTTGTTGACCCACATGCCCACATGTGGCCCAACTGGGGCATACAGAAAAACCAAATATGGATATATGCCACCAACCTGGCTTATGGTGTCACCACTACCCGCGACCCACAAACCGCAACAACAGACGTGCTTACCTATAGCGACATGGTGGATGCAGGCATGATGGTAGGCCCTAGGGTTTATTCCACAGGTCCCGGCGTTGGTTACTGGTTTTACAATATCAAGGATTCTGCAAACGCTGAATCCGTATTGACACAGTACAGCAAGTATTACCATACCAAGTACATTAAGATGTATTTGACAGGCAACCGCAAGCAACGCCAATGGATTATTGGTGCTGCCAAAAACCAGCGTATCATGCCAACCACAGAAGGCGGGCTGGACTTTAAACTGGATATGACCAATTTATTGGACGGCTACCCCGGCCATGAACATGCACTGCCTATCTATCCATTGTACAATGATGTGTTCCATTCCATAGCCAAAGCTAAAATGATTGTTACCCCAACATTATTGGTTTCCTATGGTGGACCATTTGCCGAAAACTATTATTGGGAAACGGAGAACCCTTACCATGATGCCAAAGTGCAGAACTTCTTTGCTTATGAAGAGCTGGCAGCCAAAACAAGAAGGGTAGGTGCTGGTTGGTTTATGCCCGAGGAGCATGTGTTCCAGAAACACGCTAAGAACATGAAGAACCTAGTGGAAGCAGGTGGAATGGTAGGCATTGGCAGTCATGGTGAGTTTCAGGGATTGGGCTACCATTGGGAAGTATGGAGCATGGCAAGCGGTGGCATGAGAACCATTGATGCCTTGAAGACAGCCACCATCTTAGGTGCAGAAGGATTGGGTCTTGACAAGGATTTGGGCAGCATTGAAAAAGGCAAGCTGGCCGATTTAATTATTCTCGACAAGAACCCACTGGAAAACATCCGCAACACCAACACCATCAAATATGTAATGAAAGATGGCCGTCTGTATGAGGGTGCCACCTGCGATGAAGTATATCCACAGCAACGCAAACTCAACAAGAAAGAGTGGGAATATGACAGGCCAAGTATGAGTACCGATATTAAGGAATAGAAGATTGATAATAACAAAAAGTCCCGCTGATAAGGCGGGACTTTTTGTTATTATCTTTTAATGAGTTATACTGCAAATATCCAATTGCTTTTAAAAACTATTTGGCTGAACCCCTCGGGATGTTGGGGCTTTCAGGATTAACACTCAGCTTTAATAGTTTGGGTTGCACAATCAGGTCCATATCTTCCATGGGAACAGCGCCAAGCAATACCTCATTACCCATAATGATTGCACCCACAAAACAGCTCCTATTTTCAAAATTCACTTTTACTGGCCCAGCATAAGGAACAGTATGTGAACTTCCATCTGCAGTAGTGGCCTCCCTTGTTTCCAGCGTCGCCAATTGTAGTTGTGTAGCTACATGCTGTGGCAGCACTAAGTAAGTAGAGCCCGTATCCACTAAGCATGTTGTTGCCATTGATTGCAGATCTGGCTTAACAGGATTTGAAAGTGTAATCTGTGAATAAACTAAGCCCATAATGATGTATTTATTTAATAAAACTACCCACTTTTATCAATAATGCAAAAAGTGCTGTACTATGGTAGTGATTCAGTTTGAATTATTGTCAGGTTGAGTTTGTCGAAACCGAATTAGGATTACAATGCAAATCGCCTTCGACTGGCTCTGGCTGACATCCCAATTTTTCAAACTGAGTCACTACCTGTATTATAGTCATTCATACAAGGTGTAATTAGCAATGAATAGAATATTTCACTTAATAAAAAAGTCCTGTGACTAAGACGGCAAAACTCTTTATTAAATGAAAAGGTTGAACAACTACCTCACCAAGTTAATCGATCCCTTCCTATCCAGCACCGTACCATTTACCAACTTTATCCTTGCAGCATACACATACACACCCACCGGCTGCAGCTTGCCCTTATGGCGGCCATCCCAACTGCCCAACACATCCATTGTTTCAAAAATGCGTTCGCCCCATTGGTTGAATATCTTCAATTCCAAAGACTGTATAACCGTGCCATACACTTTGAACACATCATTATTGCCGTCCCCATTGGGCGTAAAGGCATTGGGAATATACACATCATCATAAGTGGGCTGTAGTACCGTAACCAAAAAAGTCTTCACCGTACTGCCACAGCCATTCGTCACCGTATAGCTAATGGTAGCTGTGCCCGCAGTAATGCCCAATACGGTGCCACTGCTGCTTACCGTAGCAACAGAAGGATTGCTGCTGCTCCATATGCCACTAGGCGTGGCATCAGCAAGAAGTACCGTTGCAGCTACATTCAGTGTTGATGGGCCTGTAATGTCTGCCACGGTTGGTTTGTCCGTTATTGTTACTGCAAAAGTCTTCGTTGTGCTGCCGCAACTGTTGGCAAGCGTATAACTAATGGTTGCCGCACCGGCAGATACACCCGTAACAACGCCCGTATTGCTAACCGTTGCTACCGTAGTTGGGCTGCTGCTCCATACACCGCCACTGGTTGCATTCGTCAAAGCCGTTGAGGTTGACGCACATACATTGGTCAAGCCAGTTATATCCGCAACAGTAGGTTTATCGGCTACCGTTATATTGAAAGTTTTCACTGTATTGCCACAGCCATTGGTCACCGTATAACTGATGGTTGAACTGCCTGTTGCAACTGCTGTTAAGGAACCGCTACTGTTAATCGTCGCCACCGCTGTATTACTGCTGCTCCAAACGCCACCAGTCGTTGCATTGGAAAGCAGGCTTGTAGTGGCAACACATACTGCCGCTGTGCCCGTAATCTCTGCAACAATAGGTTTGTCATTAACAGTCACACCAAAAGTCTTAACCGTTGTGCCACAGCTATTGGTCACTGCATAGCTAATGGTGGACGTACCAGCGGAGACAGCAGTTACCAGTCCACTGCTATTAATAGTCGCAACTGCTGTATTCGCACTGCTCCATGTGCCGCCAATAATTGTATTGCCCAATGCTGTTGTGGACGATACACATATATTGGCAGTTCCTGTTATATCCGGTACACTAGGTTTGTCGCCCACCGTAATAGTAAAGCTCTTTGTCGTGCTGCCACAGCCACTCGTAACCGTATAGTTAAGTGTAGCCGTTCCAGCGGCAATCCCTGTTACCGAACCACTGCTATTAATAGTGGCTACGGCCGTATTGCTGCTGCTCCATGTTCCACCAGCAGTAGCACTGCTTAAAAGCGTGGAAGCAGCCACGCAGATATTGGCTGAACCAGAGATATCAGCAACCACTGGCGAATTGCCCACTGTTACCGCAAAGCTCTTAACCGTACTGCCACAAAGGTTCGTCACCGTGTAGTTGATAACCGCTGTTCCGCCCAAGCCACCAGTCACATTGCCACTATTGTCCACCGCAGCAACAGGTGGATTGCTGCTGCTCCATATGCCACCTGGGGTAGCATTGGTAAATAACGATGAGCTGCCTATACATAAATTAGCCACACCAACAACATCTGCCACATTGGGTTTATTGTTTACGGTAACATCAAAAGTCTTAGCGGTGCTGCCACAGGTATTGGTTACCGTATAGCTGATGGTGGCATTGCCCGGAGAAATGCCATTTAAAATCCCAGTAGGACCCACTGTAGCAATGGCTGTGTTATTGCTGCTCCAAACACCACCGGGTGTTGCATTCATCATGGAAAAATAAGTGAAGCCTTCACAAAGTGAACTTGGACTTATTATCTCTGCTACAATAGGCGGTTGCCCAATGGTTAGTATCAGACTTTGGGGCGTGCTGCTCACACCAGTTCCTGTATTGGTGGCGACAAGCGTGGCAGTATAAGTGCCCGGTGTTGCTGTAGCAGGAATTGTAATCGTAAAAGAAGAGGGGGGCAACACGGCATTGATAATATCCGTAAAACCCTTGCCCTGTGCAGCAGCGTTCCAGTCTAAACTGTACCTGTCAGGACTTCCCGTTACAGTATAAGGGACAGTGATGGAAGCCGTACCAAAACAGGTGAACAGTGTACCTGTTGGAATAATGTTTACGGCTTGTGGATTGGCTATAACAGAACAACCATTATTCACATAAGCTGGCGTACTGTTGCTTGCATTCCAGAACAGGGCATTGCCGTCCGCATTGGATGACCAGCCATTATTGAAGCTGCGTATGGATGAAGTGCAGGTATTGCTGCCCTGCGTAATTTGTATATATCTATTGCCTGAAGGGCTATTGGCCAAAGTGCCCGAGGAAGACCAGTCTGCATCCGACACCCTATTAATATACACCACATAAATATTGCCCGCATTGCAGAGCGAAGTCGCATCATAAGTAGCATCAAAGTCAGCGGGGATAAAAATAACCGTACTGCCAGCGGGAATGCTTGTTGTTGGCGAAGTTACCTGGTGCAACGTGCAGCCAGCAGTGGTGGTAATGGTGCCAGTGCCTGTCTTCGTCCTGGCATTGGTACCCAATAAAGTTCCATTAGGACTGTTGGAAGCAGGCGTGTTGGAACCATAGAATAAAGAATAGGTACCCACATTGGCCGTAATGGAAGTGGTGAAAACAATGAACTCGTTCACGCCCTCGCTACTGCCACATGAGTTCACCATGGCACTGTTGATAGTGGGGCATTGACAAAAGGCTTGAACTGCTGCAAAAGCAGACAGGCATAGGAGATAGAATTTTTTCATTCAGTTATTTTTGGGCTTATGGTTTGCAGAGATACTTAAAATTTGGATTCTGCTGTTTAATGTATATAAACCTTGTGCGAAGTTTTGGTGGGGGCATATTGACTGGTCCCCCTAATAAAAGTATTGGGGTCAATGAAAAATGGCCTTTGTTGGAGACCATTAATTTATTATTTGATAAGGTAATAGTACCTACTAACTCTTCACAAATTCCCCACTCTCGTTATCGTAATTCAGGTAATAGCGGCCCTTGGGCAAAGCCTGCACATCAACCTTCGTTCCTTGGCCTTTTTTTACAATATTGCCAAATTGGTCAAAGATTTCATAGTCTGTAAGGGCAGAAAAAACAATCTCCTTATCTGCCTTCTTCGGGCTGAAACTAATGGCAGGGGCAGTATTGCTGAACTCGCAATTTTTGGAAGTCCTTGGCTGGCCTGTATAGTCAGTTTGCGACACCCTGAACTTGTTTTGGCCTGCATGCAGCAACACAGTTGACCGATAGGTATTGGGACCGGCCTTCCCTGTTCCGGCTACCGTGTTGCCCTTCACCCATTTATTCCATTTGTACTGCTGTATGGCAAAGTCCACCGACCCTGATTCATTTTTTGTTTCCCAAACAAGTTCATGATTGGCTCCGCTCTTTACCACTTCTATCTTGGTGGCCTCAAAAGTACTCTTGGGTTTCAGCACTTCCGGATTCAGCACCTTGGGTGTGCACCCTTCCTTGGTAAATAGCTCCACCTTTACTAAGTCACCAATTTTCAGGTTGTAATGCTTGAAATCAATTTCAAAGGCAGAACTGCCAATATCGTCAGTAGTAACTTGCCCGTTTACCCTTACCTCATATACACAAAAACCCACACCGTTTAATGCAAACGGGTTCTGTACATAGAGGTTCTTGCCTTGGTATATTCCTTCAACGGTTATCATGTGGTGGGGTTTTTTAAGTTGCCTTTAGGGCTAAATAATTTATAGGTATTAAATGTAGGGCAATTTTTTTAACTGGTATAAAACCTTGATAGATAGCCTAAGTGGTTGAGAAATCTTTGCAAGCCAAAGATTTATATATAACCACTAAGTCACAAAGGCACTAAGTTTAAAAAGCTTCGCTTTTTCCTTTGTGCCTTTGTGACTTAGTGGTTAAACTGCCCTTCTTTTGCCACAGGCAAATTCAATAGGCTTATTGGCAAACAAACATAGCAGTTGTTTACTTTTATAATTTATAGCGTATGAATAAAATAATGCTGTCAGCCTGAGCCTGTCGAAGGCGATTACAATAGGCGGCCTTTAATAATTGGTTTCGAAAAGCTTTACCTGCTTGTAAAGAACCTTAATAGTTAAACCCTTTCATCCCCCGTAGGCCCATAAATACTCGGCACCTTATTCCCCGTCGCACGCAGGTACACAATCATCTCGCCCCTGTGGTGGTACAAATGGCTCATCAAAAAACCACGCATCGCCTGCACCCTTGGCATACTGTCAATAACCACATGGTCGCCCACCTTCATCGTCCATTTGTCCATCAGTTTTTCATCAGTAAGGCTTTCAATGGCCGCCTTTGCCAATTGCACATTCTCCTCAAACTTTGCCACTATATTGGCAGCCTTGGAGATATCACCCTTGTCGTATTTGTAGGCACCCATATCAAACACATCCTGTTGCAGTGTAGGAGGGTACCAATTGTATATCTCCGCAATATGCGATGCCAATTGTGCGGTAGTCCAGCTTCTCTCGGCAGGCTTCCAGTCAAGGGCACTGTCCGGAATGGCATTCAATAACTTTCTGGTGCCTTCTGCTTCGTGCAGGAACTCACCCAATAAGGATTGTACAAGCATAATATTTCGTTTAGGGATTAAATGTAGAATTATTCATTTAACCAATGCCTGAAATTTTACATCCAAGGAGGCTTTTGATGAGAAGAGGGTGATTTACCTGGCATGTTATCAATCATAGTATAAAGCGTATAAAGGTAAAAAGAGTAAAAACAGTAAAAAGGGCATTTGCCTTCCTGACTTCCATTCTTCCCGCTAAAATCCAATGGAGGAGCCACCCTCACCTGTAAGGTAAACATTGCAAGCAATTGTTTTTAATATTTACCACAAAGGCACAAAGGGCACAAAGAAGAAGCAAATCTTTTTACCGGGAAGGTGGTAAGTAGGGAAGAGGGTGATACTGGTCTTAGCAAGTAATAGAGAGACCGCATTAGTAACCTTCCTGACTCCCCTTCTTCCCGGTAAAAATCAATGGCAAAGCCATTCCCTCACCCTGTAAGGAAACATTGCAAGCAATTGTTTTTAATTATTACCACAAAGGGCACAAAGAAAAAGCGAAGCTTTCTGCCTTAGTGAACTTTGTGTCTTTGTGGTTACCCATTCTTCTTCGTAGGCAGGCACCAGCTTGGTTTGCAAAGCAAGCCCTTGCCATGTCATTAATCATTTGATAAAAGTAGAAGAAAGGCAACTGTCTTCCTTACTTCCCCTCTTCCCGGTAAAAACCAATGGCAAAGCCATCCCTCACCCGTAAGGCAAGCATCGCAAAGCAGGCAGTCAGCATGTTGTTTGCCCCCAAATGCCAACGATGGAATTTTTGGGGTACTTTTGCAGCTTATGAAGGCAAGAACGCTAACAAAAGACAAGGTAAATATCATCACCCTGGGCTGCAGCAAGAACCTGGTGGACAGTGAAGTATTGAGTGGGCAACTATTGGCCAACGACATCCATGTGGTGCATGAAAACAAGAAGCTGGACCATAACATAGTGGTAGTGAATACTTGTGGCTTTATTGATAAGGCAAAGGAAGAAAGCATCAATACCATCCTTGACCAATTGGAACTGAAGCGGAGGGGCAGGCTGGACAAAGTATATGTAACAGGCTGCTTAAGCGAACGCTACAGGAGTGACCTCGAATCCGAGATGCCCGAAGTGGACGCATGGTTCGGTACCCTGGAACTGCCCCTGATACTGAAACAGTTTGATGCGGATTACAAAACCGAACTACTCGGCGAAAGGCTGCTGAGCACACCGCAGCACTATGCCTACATGAAAATAAGCGAGGGCTGCAACAGGACCTGTTCCTTCTGTGCCATTCCCCTCATGCGTGGCAAGCATATCAGCAGGCCCATTGAGGAACTGGTAAGGGATGCCGAAAGCCTCGTGCAGAAAGGCGTGAAGGAAGTGATGCTCATTGCACAGGAACTTACCTACTACGGGCTGGACATCTACAAGAAAAGGGAACTGCCGAGGTTGCTAGATGCTTTGGCTGCGGTGAAGGGACTGGAGTGGATACGCCTGCATTATGCCTACCCATCCAAATTCCCGTTGGAGATACTGGATGCCATGAACCGCCACGACAATATCTGCAAGTACCTCGACATGCCCCTGCAACATGCGGCCAACAATATGCTGAAGGCCATGAAACGCAATATCACCCGGGAGGAAATGAGCGAACTCATCCATACCATCCGTGAAAAAGTGCCGGGCATCTGCTTGCGTACCACCTTAATTGCGGGCTTCCCCGGTGAAACGGAGGAAGACGTGGAGGAACTCAAAGGCTTCCTGCAGGAACACCGCTTTGACAGGGTGGGCATCTTCTCCTACAGCCATGAGGAAAACACCTCTGCCCATGACCTCGTGGACAATATCCCCGCAGCCGAAAAGGAACGCCGTGCACAGGAAATCATGGAAGTGCAGCAGGAGATAAGCCTGGAAAAGAACCAGGAGAAAGTAGGCAAGACCTTCAAAGTCATTATTGACAAAAGGGAAGCTGGCCGCTACTTGGGCAGGACGGAGTTTGACAGTGTGGAAGTGGACAACGAAGTCATTGTCCATTCAAAACTGAAACTCAAAGTGGGCGATTTCGTGAACGTAAAAATTACCAAGGCATTTGACTATGATATTGAAGGCGAAGTAGTGGCAAAAGTCCACTAATCGCTATCCGTCGTTTAAGCGACAGCCAACTACGGATTTCCCAAAGAAGCTAGTTTGCAACTAGCTATAATTATAAAACCAGCCAGTTACAAACTGGCTCCCATTTGCCAATCCGTAATTAGCCACGCCCTTTACCAACGCACTGAAACCAAGAAGCTGTTTAGGAATGATTTCAGGAATTTGCTATGCAAATTCTGTTGCCTCTTTTAGCCACGAATGGCACAAATTTGCACGAATTTTTTCACGAATTGTTGCCGCAGGCGGCAATTATGAATCAACTTCGATTATTCATAAAACCATTCGTGCTATTTTCCGAAAAATCGGGGCAAGCTGTGGCAAACCAGCCAGTCACCAACTGGCTGCCATTTGCCCATCCGTAATTGGCCATGTACTTTGCCCACCCACTGAAACCGGTCCTATATTAAATTCACTTTGTCCTACACTATATACACTTTACACAATTAGGTACACTTTGTTCGGGTGTTCTTCGGTACCTGTTCGGGTCTCCTTCGCTACACCTTCGGGTGCACCCGAAGCCAACCCGAACAAAGGGCGAAGCAGGTACGAAGGAGAAGCGAAGGAGAGGGATTGCATTTGTTCGCCCCATACCATTATTGCACCGTTATTATATCATTATTATACCGTCGGTATACCGTCCATGAGCCATCGGTGCCCATCTATTGGGGAATGGTGCCTCGCTATCCGTCGTTTAAGCGATAGCGAACTACGGATTTCCCCATAAAAGCTAGTTTATAACTAGCTACATCCCCGTTTGGATAGTGGTAAATAGTAGTTGCTTATCGGTAGCCAGTTATA
>Ga0247739_10000033_pt1 | contig 85689 bp, 86 predicted proteins | sample UWRJL058202B2_FD_180943 | JGI IMG/M metagenome (GOLD analysis project Ga0247739, IMG submission 180943) | Plant litter microbial communities from Arlington Agricultural Research Station in Wisconsin, United States - UWRJ-L058-202B-2 | ecosystem: Environmental > Terrestrial > Plant litter >... | reverse complement strand
CATTATGATAGCCTTCGGTAAGGGCTTCCTTATCCCGTAATGCCAAGTGGATTTTCTTTACTGATCTTCCCATGGCACCATAACGTAATTATGTTACTTTAATTTTGGTCGGGTACTTAACAAAAAATAAGTAACATTTTTCAGTACCGGTTTCTGTTTACATGCGTTGGCTCCCTTCAATTGGCCGTTAAAGTTATTCCAACCGCTTGGCCAGTTCATCATCAATCTTTTTGAAGAGATGGTAAGGCTTGTACACACGCCAATCTTCCAGTTGCATCAACTCGATATAATAGTTCAGCTTCTTTTTCTTGAAATCGTATTGGGTGGCTTCCGGCATGTTCAGGGCTACTATCCAACCATCCTTTTCACTTACATCGTCATACCATTCCATGTAATATTCCTTGTCGCTGCTGTGAAAGTTCAATACATTTTCCGTGATTAGTATGTACTTATAAATACCTTGTTCTTCCAACTTGTCAATTACTTCACGCTTCAGCTCCATAATGTCATTTTCAATGGCATCATTCCATTCCCCAATCATTTCAATGATGGCAAAGTTCAGTTCATAATCCATATAGATTATTTTCAGGTACAGCGTCCTGCTGCCAAAATCGTCCCATTGGGGGTGGATATAGTAATTGTAAACGGTTTGCGTAAACTCAAACTCACTGTAAACACGCCCATAAAAAGGGTTGCGTTCATCTTCCTCGCCATTGTAAATATGACGCCAATTGTAAAAAGGTTCCAACGTATGCATTGGGGCAAAGTTGGGAGATTAAGGGCAATTGATTGGCGAAGGAAGAGGAAATATTTTTGGGGACTGCAGATGGATTCTATTGAACCACATTGGTAATTTTATCCTGGGCGATAGCCGAAGGACACACTTGTACTATATAACATTATGGGCTTTATTGCAGCATATTGAAAAAAGCCAGAGTGGATTGTCCTAACGACAATACAAAAAGTATAACATTAAGTTGTTGATTATTAATAGGCAATTTTCTTTTGGTATTGCAGCTAATAGCGTCAATCTTTGTGTTAGTGGCAATGCAAAAAAAATCTGCTATCATAAGGGGACAATGATAGACACTCTAAATTTATTGACCGCTATTTTTTTATTCTGAAAAATTTACGTTGAATGAAAATCAGACTTCAGGAAATTGAACTTGGCACACAAAACCCTAATATCAGCAAAGACTTTTATAACTCTATTTTGGGTCTCGATACTGTAGTTGAAAAAGAGAATTTAAATGTTTTCGAGTCAGGAATTGCTGGCATAGACTTTAATACTTCAACACACCTGCCAGCTAAAGTTACGGTGACAAGCTTTCTGACCGATGATTTGCAAACTGTTATTGAGCGCCTTAATGCCAGTGGAATTTCTTTTGACGGACCTAGAAAGTCTCACTTAGGAATGACTACTATTGAATTTAAAGACCCTGACGGTTACTTAATAAGAGTAAATCAACCAAGTGACGCATCACCATCTTGGCTAACGCTATAGCCTCAAGCAAATTTTATTAGACAGTAAAGCACATGCCACTAACAGTGTGTTTATAAAATTGTGGCTCGACGTTAAGCATTCAACTATAAATCGCTATTTTGCTTTTGTGGTTAATTGAAACTGATGTTTTTCAAATGCCACAACTTCATAAACACTTTAACGTAAGCGGCTATTTTACCGACCACCATTATGACACGACTTTTTATAGCAACTATACTGACCCTTTTTACTTTGACAACGAATGCTCAAAACAAAATGCGACCAGTTGACGAATTAATAAATAAAACTGACCCAGGTTGGATACTTATAAAAGATTGGATTAAATCTGCGAAAAATAAAGTTGAAATTTTAGTGGTTGACACAGTAAAAGCAAAAGACGCTTTATATAAAACACAAGTTACAACACGTTCGCCAATGGGTGCAATTATTTATATGACAGGCGGACTTTTAATTGATGACGGTTGGATTAGAATTCTTGGTTCAGGCAATGCAAAACTTAGTCGGACACTTCCAGACTGGAACAAAGGAAAATCATTTAAAGAGTTTGGAGAAGCACCTTCATTTTTATTAATAGCTGACGATGCAGTTGGCGGCTTTTATCTTTTGAACGGCGGCGGGCTTGGCAAAGACTTAGGAAAAATCTATTATTTTTCGCCTGACAATTTAGAGTATGAACCGCTTGACATTACTTACACAGAATTTCTGCAATTTTGCTTTAACAACGACTTGGACAAATTTTACAAAGGCAATCGGTGGACAAAATGGCGAGATGAAGTTTCAAAGTTGGACGGCGACAAAGTTATTAGTTTTTATCCTTTTCTATGGACAAAGGAGGGTAAAGACATAAACAAAAATTCACGAAAAGCAGTTCCAATTGAAGAGCAATACAGTTTAAATCTTGACATGCGGAAACAACTTGGACTTGACAAATAAAAACAGCCGCTTACATGAACTGTGTGAAAAACCAAGAAAAAAAGTGAACTTTTTTATGGTTTGGCAGAACAGTAATTTGGTTGGTACAGGGTATTGTTTTTTACGACTGCAAAAACCTGTTTCAAGAGCTTGTTGCACACTGCTATCAATGCTTGTTTACCTGTTTTTCCGTTTGCCCTTAAACGTTCGTACAATGCCTTGCATGCAGGGTTGGTTTTAATGGCACTCATTGAGCACATGTACAGTACGTCCCTCAGGTTCTTGCCACCCTTCTTGTAGATCCTGCCCTTTCCGTGTATGCTGGTACCACTGCTGTGTTCTGTTGGTGCAAGGCCCCATGATGCACTTGGTGGGTTATCGCCAAGGATGTACCGGGAGAAAAACGCCAAAGCTATTGGGCTTCGTTCCGCTTCGGCTACGCCTTCGCTGCACTACGCCCAATAACTTTGATTAAAACATGAAAATATTCTACTTTTAAACTGTACTAAAAAAGGGGAGCCTACAGCTCCGGGTATACCTGAACCCCTGCGTGAACACGATGAGCATTGCAGTGTCCCTCTTGCCGATCCCCTTTACGCTGCCTACACTTTTGACCTGCTCCGGCTGCCACTGTTGCAGCAATGCTGCCAGCTTCACTTCAAGGATATCCATTTCCTTCTCCAGCAGCTTCTTCATTTTCCCTATTGATTTAATGGTGTCCCTGCTGGGTACCGGCAGCAGTTGCAGGCTGTGCAACTGGTTGTTGAAACGCTTGAGCTGCTCCGCATATTCACGGATGGTATTGTACAGCTGCTTGGCCTCAAAGTAGGCCGTGTCGGGCATTTCCCAATATGGTGGGCACTGCTCAATGGCATAGCGCATATCCATGCTGCATCCTTCCTGGCGCTCTTGTTGCGTTCCAGGTGCATCTGGATGTAGCGTTTGATGCTGATGGCATTCACAACGCTGAGCTTGCAGCCATGCTGGTGCAGGTAGAAGGCCAAGCGTATGTAGTAGACCCCTGTGGCTTCCATTACGAAGTGGTAACCGGTGCCCGTGTGCTCCATGATCTTCTCGAACCCCTTGATGTTGTTGCCAACCTTGAGATGGAACAGGTCGCCCAGGTTGTTCTGGTAGCAGACATCCAAGGTAGTGTGGGACACATCAATGCCGCAGCATAGTTTTTTAATTTCCATAAACCTGATTTTTTAATGTGATTGCTTTAATTTTATATCAGGAAAAAACAAACTGGAAGAACAATCCTACACTGTGCTACCTATCCTAATACAAGCTTTTACAGAAGCATGTTGAACTGTTCAGCATCGGGTAAGAAAAGGGCCGGGATGATCATGTTAGAGAGGCTTTTTGCCTATTGAGTTTTACCATCTTATTCCGCCCTTTGTTCTTTCAAAATTTGTTGTTAACTGATAGATGAATTTACTGAATTGTAAACATAGGATGGGTATGGCTGCAAGGCTATTTGACACCACGTTCTGCTTGACACTTTTTAGAGTATGAAATATAAATTAACCCCTCTTAATATTTTTTGTGCCTTGTTGGTTGGACTTGAAATTGTGTTTTTTGCTTTTCCCGAGACAGTTAATAATCAGACTTATGGTTATCAGCATATTTATTTAATTCCATTAATTTCAACTGGACTTTTAATTGACTACATCCTTCAAAAGATTTTCAAAAAATATTATTGGCTGTTACTTGTTGAACTAACGTTATTGGCAACAACTATTTTGCTAAACATCAAATTCTGACAAATTATTCGGGAATTATTATCAAGTTGAAATAGACTTTGTAAGACGAACATTAGACTTGATTGAACAATATGAACAATTAAAAGACCAGTTTCCTTTTGAACAACAATTCAATCATACTCTATTGACCAATTGTTTATTGGGACTAATTGTTTTACCAAAAGAAAAAGCATTATCATACATTCCAAAGACAAGAATTGCCTTGTGAAAGCACTTGATGAATGGGGAATAAGTAAATCAACTTTTAACCCTGACATCAAGGACACCTTTGAACTTTTTCAAAAGACTTAGAAAGGCAGTTGCACACTTGACATTACATTTATTTCAGAGACACCAGAACATTTAATAGACAAAATTGAATTTCGGGATGTTGAAGCAGATTTAGACGTGGCAACATTTTATGCTGACGAATTTTTACAATTCATAAGGTTCTATGCAACCACATTGTTGACCAATCTTGAGCGACAGTAGAAAGCCCTGACAGCCAACAAAAGTATTGCAGTAATTGGGGCTGGACGGAAGGCCAATCAGCAGCAGTTTGTCTCGTCCTGATATAGGTTGACTAAAAAACAACCGGAAACGGATATCAAACAGCGTATTACTGAGTATTTAACCCACGGAACTGCCTATCGCCAGTTGGCAGCCAAGTATAGAGTGAGCCGAACCATCATCAATAAATGGGTCATGATTCATCAAGGAGTTCACAATTTGCCACCCATTCTAAAACAGCAACAAAACAACTTTACTCCCCAATGCCCAATACACACTAACTTGCACCCGTTTTGAAAAAAGAAATATGACAGACCTATCTACGTTTGACGTAAACAAAGTAAGCAATCCCAATAACAATATCTTCGGTTTGCCCTTTACGGAAGAAGAATCCAAATTAATCCTATTACCAGTTCCTTGGGAAGTTACGGTAAGTTACTGTGCAGGCACATCAAGGGCTGCCGAACATGTGTTCAACGCTTCATTACAAGTGGACCTATTTGATGCCGACTGCCAAGATGAATGGAAAAAGGGCTTTTTCATGAAACCAGTGGACAGGAAAATGCTGATGAAAAGCGATTATCTGCGTAAGGAAGCTGAATTGTACATTGACTATATTTCCAAAGGCGAAGACCTGGAAAAGAACAAGTTCATGTGCAAGGGCATCAAGGAAATTAATGATGGCTGTGCCTACATGAACAACTGGGTATATGAGCAAACCAAACAATTACTGAATAAGGACAAATTGGTTGGCTTGATTGGTGGCGACCATAGCACACCACTTGGTTACATTAAAGCATTGGCTGAAAAGCATGGCAACTTTGGCATTTTGCAAATAGACGCACACTGTGATTTGCGTAAGGGCTATGAAGATTTCAATTACAGCCATGCAAGTATCATGTACAATGTGTTGAACGAGGTAAAGGAAGTGGAAAAACTGGTGCAGGTTGGTGTTAGGGATTTTTGCGAGGAGGAATGGAACTATATACAAAACAGCAACAATAGGGTTTACACTTATTTTGATAAGTCCATCAAAGAAAAACTGTACGAAGGCGGCACTTGGAAAGGTATCGTTGATGAAATCATTACTTACTTACCGGAGAAAGTCTATATCAGTTTTGATGTGGATGGCCTTGACCCGAAACTTTGCCCCAATACCGGGACGCCCGTTCCGGGTGGCTTTGAAGCAGAACAGGTTTTATACCTTTTTAAAAAGATAAAGGAAAGCGGCAAGCAGTTAATCGGCTTTGACCTAGTTGAATCAGGTATTGGAGAGCATGACTGGGACAGTAATGTGGCAGCACGTTTATTGTGGAAGATGTGCAACTTGATGGTAAAAGGCAATTAGGATGGAGAACAATTTTGAATTTGAAATTCCCAATGTAAGAAGGAAACAGATCAGGTTATTTGAAAACCTGATTTTGTTTTTAAATGGCTTGTCCTTTATTCTTTTTGGTATAAAATCCAATAACAAAGTAGCCACTATTTCAGGCTTAATTATACTGCTGCTCACTTTTATCCGTTTTCTTGTAAAAAACAACAAATACAATATGGCTTTGGTTGTGGCTATGGTATGTTTTGCAAGCTGGATAACCATTGGCTACTGGTGGATAGGTATATTGTTTTTGGCACTGTCCATGCTGGGGAGCATCAGCAGTGGCAACAAAAAAATTAAATTTGACAGTAGGCAAATAAAGTTGTCCAATCCCTTTTCCAAAATTTTCAATTGGTCGCAACTGCAAAATGTAATCCTTAAAGATGGACTGCTAACAATGGATTTCAGGAACAATAAACTGCTCCAAACACCTATTATCAATCAACTTAGTGAAGCAGAAACCAAACAATTCAACGATTTTTGCAATCAACAACTAGTAACTAGTAACTAGTAACTGGAATCATTCCGCCAATTTATCAATTCATCAATTTACGCATGCTCACAGAATCACCATACATTCTTTACTCGGACGGCAACGGAAATATTTTTGAGGACACCAGTTTATACGCTGTTGGCCGTGCAGGCTGGGATGCGTTTCCTGTACCTGAAGAAGACTGGATAGAACTGCCAGATGGCGGTAACCTCTACGAACTGCCGGGCAGGCGTGGCATTGGCATTGATGTGGAAACTGGCGACATGCGTCTCTGTGAAAAAGGTTGGGCAGTGGCTGCATTTATTCCGCCAGCACATACCGGTTTATTTTTGGCTGCTTATGAAACCATGCAGGATGCTCCAATGCTTCCTTTGTTTTGCTACACCGCCGCCGCATGGCACAATGAAAAAACTTATGTGGCCGCAGTGCGGATTGAAAAGGATATCCGTCAGGAATGTGCAGGCTACGATGAAGACAAGATACAATCAGGCACCGAACATTTATTGGAAGCCTATCCACACAACCGCTTGGTGAAACACTTAATGGAGAATTGCTGCATGACCTACAACTGTCCTGCAGCCAGGAATTTTTCTTTGAGCAGATGGGAATGTCCAGTACCTGCATCACCTGCTTGCAATGCCAATTGCATTGGTTGCGTTTCCTTTCAACCACAGGAAGAGGAAATTACTTCACCACAGGATAGGCTGACTTTTAAACCATCACCAGAAGAGATTGTGGAATTTACAGTTCCGCATTTAATGAATGCCCCCTATCCTATCATCAGTTTTGGACAGGGTTGTGAGGGAGAGCCTTTGTTGATGTGGGAAACACTTTGCAAGGCTATTGTTGAAATCCGCAAGCATACAGATAGGGGAAGCATCAATATCAATACCAACGGCTCCATGCCCAAGGCTGTGAAAGCCATGTGCGAAGCTGGTTTGAACAGCATACGTGTAAGCACCAATTCTGCAAGGAAAGATATTTACACCAAATATTACCGTCCGAATAATTACCAATTTGAAGATATCATTGAAAGCCTGAAAGTGGCGAAGAGCATGGGTGCATGGACAAGCATTAATTATTTTGTATTTCCCGGCATGACTGACTGCGTGGAAGAATACGAAGCTTTAAGAAACCTCATCAAGGAAACAGGTTTGAACATGATTCAATGGCGCAATTTCAATATTGATCCCGATTGGTACCTGGGACAAATTGGCGTGATGGAAACTGGCGAGATAATGGGCGTAAAACAGTTGCAGGAATTGATACAAGAAGAATTTCCTGATTTGAAGTTCGGTTATTTCAACCCTCCTATTGAAAGGCAGAAAGGCAATTACGAAATGGATTTTGCACACCACTAATGTTGAAACAAAAAAGTCAGCCTGAGCCTGCCCTTGTCGGCAGACAGGCTTGTCGAAGGCGGTGTTTGTGTTAAATAGCTTTTTATTAAATCGGTTTCGACAAACTCAACCTGACATAATCGATGACCCAAACCCACAACAAAAACAATTTCCTCATTGGTCTTTGCCTTGCACTGACAACGGTCATCATTTGGAGTGGCAATTATGTTGTGGCAAAGGGCATTTCCAAAGAAATCCCACCTATCAGTTTGGCTTTCTACCGTTGGGCAACGGCATCGATTTGCATCATTCCATTGGCATGGAAAAAATTTCGGGAGGACAAAGCTGTACTGCTGCAGCATAAGCAATACCTATTCTGGGTTTCAATTACAGGCATTGTTATTTTCAATTCATTTATTTATCTCGCAGGGCACCACACTTCGGCCATTAACCTTGCGTTGATTGGTACCACAGCAGCACCTGTTTTCGCAACAGTAATGGCGGGTATCTTTTTGAAAGAACGTATTTCCCCATTACGCATTACGGGAATGGTTGTTTGTTTTGCTGGTGTACTTTTTTTGTTGAGCCAGGGCAGTTGGCAGAAACTCATGCACTTCCATTTTTCCAAAGGCGATATACTTATTCTTATCAGTGCGTTTTCTTTTGCTATCTACAATACACTGGTTAAAAAAAAGCCGGATACCATTTCTTCCATGAGCTTTTTAATGGTCACTTTTATTGCAGGAACAATGATGTTGCTACCCTTTTTCATTATGGAGACAACAAATTCACCCGCCATTAACTGGACAACGGCCAACCTTTCCATCATTGCTTATTTGGGAATTGGCAATTCGGTAATTGGCTTTCTCTGCTGGAATGCTGCTGTTGGTAAAATTGGTGCATCAAGAACAGTCATCTTTGCCAATTTGATTCCTATTCTCAGCACCGTGGAAGCCGTGATTTTATTGGGGGAAAATTTTTCCACCACTCATTTAGTTGCAGGCATTATCATCATTTTTGGGTTAATCATTGCAAATTTTAGAAGATAATTCGTCTCTATAAGTATCATGTAAAGAATCCATTACAATTAGGGTTTCGAAGTAAATTGAATACATTTTTGGTTACTCTTCTGTGCAATATGCCCCTTTAAGAAGTATTCCATCAAATCAGATTTTCAAAAAAAGCTCTCGCTTTATTGGCTTTATCACCGCTCCATTTCACAAATAACTGTATTACAATGCTATTTGTAATAATTGCACTTGTAATAATTTAGAATTATACAACACAAAATATTACAACCTTGTAATAATTCCGACTGTAATAATTTAAAATATTACAACACAAAATATTACAACCATGTAATATTTCTGACTGAAACAACTTAAAATATTACAACCTCTTTTATTGCAGGAGTAATTATCAGCCAAGTGAAAACAAAAACACATGTTCCCAGTTCCAAAAATCATTCAGGATGGATCTGATACTTGAAAAAAAGCATGTATGAAAACAGTGGTGATTATGGAAACACAAGTTTATCCTGAGCAATAGTTAAAGGGCTGCAACCATCCATATATCTTTGGGCAATAAGCATTAATTATGAACCAACGACTAGCCCATATAGCTTTAGTAGTAAAGGATTACGATGAAGCGATTGCATTCTACACACAGACGCTCGGTTTTATTTTAGTTGAGGACACTGTTTTAAGCGACACAAAAAGATGGGTGATGGTGAAACCCAATGGACAGGGTGAATGCTGTTTGTTGCTAGCAAAAGCAGCAACGGATGAACAGCATACAAGCATTGGCAACCAAACTGGCGGCCGTGTTTTCCTGTTCCTGCATACGGATGATTTTTGGAGGGACTACAATAATCTGATTGAAAAAAAAGTAAATTTTGTTCGTCCACCAGTGGAAGAGCCTTACGGAACAGTGGCCGTGTTTGGGGATTTATATGGGAACCTTTGGGATTTGATAGAACCGAAAAACAAATAACAAATTGGCAACTACAACCATCATATTTCTTTGCGTGGCAGCATTTGCTGCAGGTTTTGTGGATGCCATTGTGGGTGGTGGCGGATTGATTCAAACACCCATCGCATTGATGCTGTTGCCACAGTATGCCTTATCAACAGTTATCGGTTCATTAAAAATTCCTGCTTTTAGTGGAACCAGTTTTGCAGCAGCCCATTACTTGAAGAAAGTAAATATGAACTGGAAATTGCTGCTGCTGATGATGTTACTGGCGATGGCTGCTGCATTCACAGGTTCGCAACTACTCACCATGGTAAAAAATGATTTCATGAAACCAATTCTATTGGTGGTGCTTTCATTCGTTGCCATTTATACTTACAGCAAAAAAAACTTCGGTCAGCATAAAGAAAAAGACCACACTGCCAAAACAGAAATTATTTATGCAGTTGCCATTAGCATCCTATTGGGTTTTTATGATGGTTTTATAGGGCCTGGCACGGGCAGTTTTTTGGTGCTTGCTTTCATTACCGTATTGGGCTACGATTTTTTGCATTCATCTGCCAATGCAAAAATGGTGAACCTCGCTACTAATTTCGGTTCCATTTGTTTGTTCATTCTTAAAGGAAAAATTGTTTGGGTTATTGCCATTCCCATGGCCATCTGCAATGCAATTGGTGGTGCAGTGGGTGCGAGGCTGGCCGTAAAAAAAGGCAATAAGTTTATCCGTATTTTCTTTTTGGTCATTGTAGTGGGAACTTTGATACGTTTTGCTTACGATATTTTTTTCAAAAAATAAATGCTGGCATTTGAATCTGTTTTATACAGTGGCTCTTGAGCATCATAATTATCCCTCCGCATGTTGTAAAGAAATAATAGCATTAATTTGCCCGCATGTTGAGGCTCCAATCAATAGCACTGTACCAATTCAGGAATTATTTGCAGCAATCTTTTTTGTTCAATGAAAGGATTGTTGGCATTTGTGGAATGAATGGAACGGGTAAAACCAATTTGTTGGATGCCATCTATTATTTGTCCTTTACCAAAAGTTATTTTGCGAGACCCGATAGCCAGAATGTTCATCATGGGTTGGCAGGCATACGAATGGAAGGCCATTATGAATTGGAAAATGAGCAGCAGCAACTCATTTGCATTGTCCGTGAAAACAACAAGAAGGAATTTTCCATTAACGGTGAAGAGTACAAAAAATTCTCTGAACATATTGGCAAGTTTCCCTGCGTGATGATTGCACCCGACGATGTGGAACTGGTGACCGGGAAAAGTGAAGAAAGAAGAAAATTTGTGGACACTATCCTATCCCAAATCAACAGGAACTATTTGCAGCACTTGATTGATTATACCAAACTGCTGCAACAACGAAACAGTCTTTTGAAGCAGGCTGCAGAACAAGGCAGAACCGATGAAGCTTTATTGGAAATATATTCTGAGCAGTTGACCATCAAAGGACAGTACATTTTTGAGCAGCGTAAAACATTCCTGCAAACATTCCTTCCATTGGTAAATGAATTCTACCAAAAGATTTCAGGAAAAGATGATGGCATCACTGCCAAATATGAAAGCCAACTATTTGATGGCAGCATGAAGCAGTTACTGCAAAGTAGTAGGCAGAAAGATTTCGTACTGCAACGTACCACCATAGGTATTCATAAAGATGACATAGAATTGATGATGGGCAATGCCAATTTCAAATCCGAGGCATCGCAGGGGCAACGAAAAAGTTTATTGTTTGCAATGAAACTGGCCGAATGGCAAACATTAAAAAGCAACAAAGGTTTCTCCCCTATTTTATTGCTGGACGATGTATTTGAAAAACTGGATGGACAGCGTATGCACAACCTTTTGCATTGGGTTTGCAATGAAGATGATGGCCAGATTTTTATAACCGATACACATAGGGAAAGACTGGAAAAATCTTTGCAGGGTATTGAAGTGGCCTACCAGTTGGTGGAATTAGTATAAGTATCCTCCAGCTAAACCTAAAAAGCTTATCCTTTTTTTAATGAAAAATAAAAAGTCGTGCCTTCTCCTTCTTTGCTTTCCAACCAAATTTTTCCTTTGTTAGCCTGTATGAATTCTTTGGTAAGCAACAAACCAAGTCCTGTTCCTTTTTCTCCTTTGGTGCCATAGTTCACTTTAATGTTGGATTTCAGAAACTGCTTCTGCTCCTCCATACTAATACCTTGACCATTATCCTTTACAGAAAAAGTAACGGTGTTATCCTTGGCATTTTTAATGGCATTTATTTCAACCTTGCCGTCTATATTGGTAAACTTGATAGCGTTGGATAGCAGGTTGCGAACCACAAAATCAAAATGGTTGATGTCTGCAAAAAGTTTCAATTCGTTACTCGTATTGTCTATAAGGGTGATGGATTTTGCAGCAGCCTGTTTTGAAAGCATTTCCGTACTCTTGGTGATAATTTCCTTTGTTTCAAATTGCAACGGGTTTACTGAAACACCTTTCAATTGTGCTTCTCCCCAATTGAGCAAAGCATTCAATGTATCAAGGGACAATTGTGTCTGCTTCCTTAACTGGCCAACCACATATTTTCTTTCCTCCGCATCAAGGGCATCATCTTCCATCAGTTCCAATGTTTGAACAAGCCCACCTACAGGAGCTTTCAAGTCATGACCAATAATGGAAAAAAGTTTGTCTTTTATTTTATTGGATTCCTGCAACTGTTTGTTGAGGGCGCCCATTTTTTTATAGTAGAACCAAAGCAAGATAAGGATGACCAATATGCAGGCAATGGCTATGGTAACAAGGTTCCTTTCAAAAGTTCTTTTTTGATTAACCAATTGCAGCTCCTGCACATGGTTCTTGGCCTCATTCATTTCATAACTGGCAAATAGGCTGGCAAGTTCCCTTGTCTTGTTGATGCTGAACAGGCTGTCCTGCATTTGGGAATATTCCGTCATAAAAGACAAGGCTTCCTTATAGTTGCCAAGTTGCTTATACACTTCAACCATTGCTGAGTAAACATCGGCAGTAATCGGCCTATTGCCAATCCTTATTGATATGGACAATGCTTGTTTCAAATAATCCAGTGCCAATGCAGGATTGTCATGATGTGCATCTGCAAAGTTTATCAGTGTCCTGGCTTCTTCTTCAGGTATGTCGTTCTTTCTTGCAATATCAATTACTATCTTATGGTACTCAAAGGCTTTTTTCTTGTCGCCCATTTGTGCGTATGCTTTCATGGCATTGTTGAGCAATGAAATATGCACGTCCATAAAAATAGGCGTGTTACTTGTTTTGATGCCTGCTTCAAAATACTCAATAGCTTTCTTCAAATCACCTTTTCTTCCATAGACAATGCCAATATTGTTGCACAAACTGTAGTAGGCATTGTTTAAAGTATCACCATTATTCAGTTCCCAAGCCTTGTTGTAATACTCAAGCGACTTATCAATATTCCCATTGTAATCATGTACCGTACCTAATTTGATATACGATTGCGTGATGCCATGTTTGTCATTGATACTTTTGAACATTGCAAGTGCATCCAAAAAGTAGGAAACAGCCTTTGCAAAATTTCCTTTTTTGGCTTCTATTACACCGACAGTATTCAAACAGGTAGCAATGGGATATATTTCTTTTAATTCTTTAAAAATATTCAGGGCTTCGGTTGCATATTTTTCGGCCAATACCATATTGCCATGCTGTTCATTAACAACACCCAGTTGGGAAAGCATCATGGCCTCCCCTTTTCTATCCTTTAATTCCTTGGCAAGTTTCAATCCTTCACCTATGTAGTAAGTGGCAGAATCCGGTTTGGTGCTTATATAAAACCTGCTTACTTTTCCATAAAGCCTAACAGTAGCTGTATCTTTTGGGGAATTTTTGAGCCTAGTCAGCATTTCAGCATTGGCCTGCGAAAAAACTGCGGGACACGTGAGTACAAGTGCAGTTATAATTAGTAGCCTCATAGGAAGGTTATTCAATAGTTACTTCAAAAATAGTGGAATGTGCACACAGAACAATATTGAAAATTTCATTTCTGCTTAAACATAACATCATTTGTCTATTGCTTATTATGTTGGCTGACAGTAAAAATCTTCTTAGTACAAGGAAAAATATTTGATTGAGGAATAATGTCACCCTTTCAGGGTTCCGTGAGACCATAATTGATTGTTGCTATAATAATATCATCCCTTCGGGATTTGAATATCAATAAAATATTAGCTTAATCCCGAAGGGATGATATTATTATAGAAAGAAGGATAAAAAAGGAGTTAAACTCCAACGGGGTGAAATAATTATAAAACAAAAACGACAAAGAGGAATACATTCTGAAAGGTTTAAAATTAGAGCTTCATCATTAATATGAATAATTACGATAGCAAATCAATTCCAAAGAATGATATTTATATAACTGATATAATTATAGAAAAACAATTCATTGAAAATTCAAAATCCGATAGAATAAAACACACTGAAACAAACAATGAACAACTAATCTAAATAAAAACAGAACCATGGCAGGAACATTTTCGCAAATCTATATTCAAACTGTTTTTGCGGTAAAGGGCAGGGAAAACCTAATTGATAAAACATTGAAGGATGAATTGTATAAATATATCGCTGGCATTATTAAAGGCAAGGAACAAAAGCCCATTATCGTTAATGGAATGCCCAATCATATACATGTGTTTATAGGTTTGAGACCATCTATGGCAATTTCAGATTTGGTTAGGGAAATAAAAAACAATTCATCAAACTTTATCAATGAAAGAGGATTTGTAAAGGGCAAGTTTTCGTGGCAGGAAGGTTACGGTGCATTCTCTTATTCACATTCCCAAATCCAATCTGTTTATGATTACATTTTAAATCAGGAAGACCATCATAAAAAGAAAACGTTCAAAGAGGAGTATTTGGATTTTTTGAAAAAATTTGAAGTTGAATACAATGAAAAATATTTGTTCGATTGGATTGAGTAATAATGTCACCCTTTCAGGGTTCCGTGAGACCATAATTGATTGTTGCTATAATAATATCATCCCTTCGGGATTTGAATATCAATAAAATATTGGCTTAATCCCGAAGGGATAATATTATTATAGAAAGAAGGATAAAAAAGGAGTTAAACCCCAACGGGGTGAAATAATTATAAAACAAAACGACAAAGAGGAATACATTCTGAAAGGTTTAAAATTATAGCTTCATCATTAATATGAATAATTACGATAGCAACCAATCTCAAAAAGATGGTATTATTATAGACTGGAAAACAAACATGCCCCCAAAAAGGGTAGCATGATAGTTAAATAATTGGAAAAACAAATACAATGGCAATCAATCCCGAAGGGATGTCATTATTATAGAACAAAGGAGCAAAAAAAAAAAACAGAACCCCAACGGGGTGACATTATTGCAATTGAATTCTTTAGATAAAGTCAATGCAACAGAAATTAAATACCAATCCCTTAGTTTAGTACCCTAATAAAAACTCCCGATGAAATATATTTTCTCCTCTTTGCTGCTTATTTCTTTTGCGGGTTTTGCACAGCATACACCCGCCACTTTGGATACCAAGGTTGCAGAAGTGAAACAAAAAGTAATCACTTGGCGTAGGGATTTCCATGAACATCCAGAACTCGGCAACAGGGAATTCAACACTAGCAAAAAGGTGGCAGACCATTTAAAAAGTCTTGGTATTGAAGTGAAGCTGATGGCAAAGACTGCGGTGGTGGGCATTTTAAAAGGTGGCAAGCCTGGTCCCGTGGTGGCACTTCGTGCAGATATGGATGCATTGCCAGTAATCGAACGGAATAATTTACCATACAAATCAATTGCAACAACAGCGTACAATGGGCAGAAAGTGGGCGTGATGCATGCTTGCGGTCATGATAGCCATACAGCGATGTTGATGGGTGCTGCAGAAGTATTGAGCAAATTAAAAGCTGATATTTCCGGTACAGTTGTTTTTCTTTTTCAACCAAGTGAAGAAGGTGCACCCGAAGGAGAGGAAGGCGGTGCATTTTTAATGGTGAAAGAAGGGGCTTTGGACAATCCCAAAGTAGAAGTGGCTTTTGGAATGCACATTGAAAGCAATATTCCTACAGGTGACATACAATATAAAAGTGGTGCTTTTATGGCCAGTGCAGATTTGTTCAAGATAAAAGTGCACGGCAAAAGCAGTCATGGTTCGCAACCTTGGTTGGGTGTGGATCCTATTTATGTTTCCTCACAAATCATTAATGCATTGCAGGGAATCGTTAGCAGGGAAAGTGACTTGACAAAAGCTCCTGTGGTAATTACTGTTGGGGCCATTCATAGTGGCAACCGCTTCAATATTATTCCGGAGGAAGCAGAGATGCTTGGAACAATCAGGAATCTGGATAAGGATGTCCGTACAAAAGTTTTGGAAGAAGTAAAGAATTTGGTTACAAGCATTGCCACTACTTATCATGCCACTGCCGATATAACTATTGAAAACAAGACGCTGGTTACTTACAATACGCCTGAACTGGTGAAGCAAATGGTCCCATCATTGGAGAAAGCTGCTGGTGCGGCACATATCCGTGAGATGAACTGGGTTACAGGGGCAGAGGACTTTTCTTTTTTTGGGGAGAAAGTGCCAAGTTTCTTTTTCTATTTTGGGGGAATGCCCATTGGCAATGACCCAAAGAATGCACCACCGCACCATACGCCAGATTTCATTATTGATGACAGCAAACTGGATGTTGGTGTGAAAGCATTTTGCCAATTGGTATTTGATTATGCAAAGACGAAAGCTGCCACAAAATAATTCCTATGGGCATAAAGCTTTACCGATTGCTGTACATTGTTTGTTTGGCATGGGTATTTTACTGGGATGTGAACAAGATGGTAGTTGGTTATGCATTAATTATGTGGGCAGCTACTGAATTGCTGAACAGCAATAAAAATTATAAACTGCTTGCACATTACAAAATGTACAATGCTTTGTTTATTGGATTATTAATAGTTACAACCATAGACCGAAGCAGGAAAGAAGTAATACCAGCCATTTGGGAATTCAGGATAGACATTTGTGTTCATTTTCTTTTTACAACAATTATCATATTGCTATTCTGCATCCTGGCGGTTGTTTTCCGTAAACAAAAAGAAAGCAGCAAAACGAAAATCGTTTTACTGGCCGCCATTGTATTTAACGTTATTGGATTTATCAATGAATTCTACCAGAACATTTTCAGTACAAATCATGTTGGACTTTGGACAATAACCGATGAATCAAAACTTGACCTGACTGTAAACCTAATCAGTTCATTTATTTGTGTTGGACTGGTTCATTTCCAGCCAAAACTGTTTCCTTCTAAGCGGGGTTAAAGAATAGTTTTATTTTATCGTTTATCGTAGTACCTACCAATGATTAAAGATATTGGTAAGCCGATCATGAACATGAGTATCAGCATTGCTTGTACTGCTTTCCATAAATCAGCAGGAAATTTTCCACCCATGAACAATGGCACAACTGCAAGATTCATTACGCACCAAACAAATATGCCATACAGCAAACCTGTAAACACTTTGTTGCTTGCCATTATTTTTATTTTAGGATATATCCAGCAAAAGAAGATGGTGAAGACAAATGCGATGATGAAATGAATTAGCAAGCCCAAAATAGGTAGCCACCATTCATTTACATAAGCCCCATTGCCCAATGCTTTCTTACCAAACAAGGCACTAGCAATATAGTTCAGCACTTTAATTGGGCTTTTGCCCGTAACACAATAAAATTGAATGCAGGCTGCACTTATATCAAGGCTTCCGGCTAATAATCCTGCTTGCAGTATAGCCGCAGTTGCAGTCTTTTTTTCTTGTGGCATGGTGAAACAGTTAGTTGAGTAAATCTAATTGTTCAAAATAACTGCCACAATGCTTTTTTGATGAATGGAGAAGACGGGGTTATACAAATATTTCACTGGCAATTTGCAGGCTTTCGTATAGTGCATCCTTGTTCAGTCCCTGCAATAAGCCTTTTGCTTCTAGGTAATCAATCATTAATATGCTATCCATATTGCCAACCAAATCATCCTGTGCCATGGGGCAACCACCAATACCTTTCAATGCACCATCAAAACGTTTGCAGCCCGCATTAACTGCTGCTGCAAGTTTTTCCTGCCAATTGGTTGGTGTGGAATGGAGGTGCACACCAATGGTTGTTGTTGGATATTTTGGAATTAAAGTACTCAATGCAAAACTGATTTGTTCGGGAGTGGCCATGCCAACTGTATCTGCCAAAGAAAGAATGTTTATATCACGCTTCACCATTTCATCAGCCCATTGCAACAGAATGGATTCGTTGTATTCGTCACCGTAAGGGTTACCAAAACCCATACTTAAATAAACAACCAATTCTTTATTTGTTTTGATACATAGTTCCTGCATTTCTTCTACCCTACTTAAACTTTCTTCAATGGTGCTGTTTGTATTCCTTTGTTGAAAAGTTGGCGAAATGGAAAAGGGGAAACCCAAATAAGCAATTTCTTCATGAACAACTGCTTCTTCTGCACCACGCACATTAGCTACAATTGCAAGTAGTTTTGATTTTGTATTCCCTAATTCTAAGTTCCTAATCACTTCTTTCGTATCTGCCATTTGAGGTATGGCCTTTGGCGAAACAAAACTTCCAAAGTCAATGGTATCAAAGCCAACTTTCAATAGGGCATTGATATAACGGATTTTGTCTTCGGTCTTAATGAAATGTGGCCAACCCTGCATGGCATCGCGGGGACATTCAATCAGGTTAATAGCCCCCTCTAACTCCCCCAAAGGGGGAGAATAAAACGTTTCAGTTTCAGATGTTTCGTTCTTTTTCATACTAACTGATATTAAGTGGAGTTCTAAGCCCCTCCATTGGAGGGGTTGGGGAGGCTGCGTTGTTTCATCGCTTCATACAAAATCATCCCTGCTGCCACGGAAACATTCAAACTCTCAAAATCACCAGCCATCGGTATCTTAAACGTCTCATCACATATTTTCATCATGGCAGGATGAACGCCCCTTTCCTCCCCTCCCATTACTATTGCACAGGGTTCATTCATTTGCAGGTCAAAAAGTTTTGTGGTAGCTGTCATTTCGCTGGCAAATACCTTGATGCCATTGAGATGGAGTTCATCCACTGCTTTCATTAAACTGTTCACACGGCAGATATTAATTTGCTCCAATGCACCTGCACTGGTTTTCACGGCATCTTCATTCAACGCACCAACACCTTTGTCTGGAATGATGATGGCTTGAACGCCACAGCATAAAGCAGTCCTGGCAATGGCACCAATATTTCTCACATCTGTTACGCCATCCAAAATAAGGAACAATGGGGGAATGCCTTGGCTATTTACAAAATCAATCACTTGCTGCAGGTCCTGATAAAGTACGGAACCTTTAAAAGCAACTGCTCCTTGATGCTGTATATTGGTAAGTGAATTTATTTTTTCAATAGGAACATACTGAACAGGAATATTCTTCTCTTTTGCCAATGTCCTAATTTCATTAATGGCATCACCGCTTGCATTCTTCGAAAGCAGAATTTTATCAATTAATTGATCCTGCTTCAATGCTTCAATTAGCGGATTCCTTCCTGCGATGATGTTCTTCTTTGAATTGTACATTATGCTTTTTTCTTTGAAATAAAATACATGAGAATGGATGCAACGATGATATAGAACAGCACCAATGCAGCCAATGAAAATTTTGCTACTGCCGACCAGTGACTTATAGTGACGGACGTATTACTGCCATAGCCACCTAAAGTAATCAACATCGAAATATTTTCTACCAAATCAAGCACTCCTACCAATACACTCAACTCCAAAAATATCAACCCAATCGTTTTCAAACCGGAAGAACGGTAATTATCCATCAGTGCTTTGCAGCAAAATGAAAAGAACAATGTATAGGCAACAATGAAAAGAAAATCCATAGCCGTATTCCATTGCAATCTCTTTGCACCAACCTCTCCCATTATATCTTTTGCTTCACTGTAATTTTTGGCAAGCTCAAAACTGATGATTCCTGCTGGACTATATTTTGATTCTAAACCTTCTGACATCCAACGCATGACAACAATCATAACAACAGTTGCCAATGCAGCTATTACTATCTTTTTTCTCATGATACAAAGAAACAAAAAACCCCTGCTAAGCAGAGGTTTTTGTTATTGAGTTTTATTAAAAACTATTTAAGGCCAAAAGCTTTTTTTACTTTGGCTACATAATCCAATTTCTCCCAAGTAAACAATTCAACTTTAATGCTTTTTGTTTTACCATCTGGACCTTTGAATTCTTTGGTTACCACTTCATTCTTACGTCCCATGTGGCCATAAGCTGCAGTTTCGCTGTACATTGGTGTACGCAATTTCAAACGTTGTTCAATGAAGTAAGGCCTCATATCAAACACGCTTTCTATTACTTTGCTTATTTCACCATCTGTTAAACCAACCTTGGCAGTACCATAAGTATTAACGTTGATAGAAGTTGGTTGTGCAACACCAATTGCATAGGAAACCTGTACCAACACTTCATCAGCAACACCAGCGGCTACAAGGTTCTTGGCAATGTGGCGTGTAGCATAAGCAGCAGAACGGTCTACCTTGCTTGGATCCTTTCCGGAGAAAGCACCACCACCATGTGCACCTTTACCCCCGTAAGTATCAACGATGATTTTACGGCCAGTCAAACCAGTGTCACCATGCGGTCCACCAATTACAAACTTGCCTGTAGGGTTAATATGGTACTTGATATTGTTGTTGAAAAGCTTCGCATATTTTTTATATTTGGCTTTTACACGAGGAATTAAAATTTCAATGATGTCCTTGTTAATTTTGGCCAACATTTTAGCTTCGGTATCAAAATCATCATGTTGAGTTGATACAACAATTGCATCAATTCTTACAGGAACATTGTTGTCATCGTACTCAAGCGTAACTTGGCTTTTGGCATCTGGACGAAGATATTTGATAGCCTTATTTTCCCTACGCAATGCAGCCAGTTCAATCAAAATTTTATGGGCAAGGTCAAGGGCCAAAGGCATATAGTCATCCGTCTCATTGGTTGCATAACCAAACATCATTCCTTGGTCACCAGCACCTTGTTCTTCTTTTTTCTTCCTGTCAACACCTTGGTTGATGTCAGCAGATTGCTCATGAATAGCAGACAGGATACCGCAAGAATTTGCTTCAAACATATATTCGCTCTTAGTGTACCCAATCTTGCGGATAACACCACGAGCAATTTCTTGAACATCCAAATAAGCTTTGGATTTAACCTCACCAGCAAGAACAACCTGTCCTGTGGTTACAAGTGTTTCGCAGGCAACTTTACTTTGAGCATCAAAAGCTAAAAAGTTGTCAATTAAAGCATCAGAAATCTGGTCTGCTACTTTGTCTGGATGTCCTTCAGAAACACTTTCAGAAGTAAATAAATACGGCATGAGTTTATTGTTTTGAATTTAATGTGTGCAAATATAGTAGATGGATATAAGTTTATTAGAGCTTTGAATAAATTATCCGAAGCTTCATTTTATTAGGGTGATTAATACTGCCACCAAACAACCTTACCCTTCCAATACCAGGCGGATTCAACTGTTCACCATAAATTGGATAGAATACACTGGATTTTTCAGCAGTATACACATAATCGTACCCTGGTGCAAAAAGGTTCAGGTCATAGGCCGTTTCTTTTCTGGTAACAATGCCCTGCACGTACCTAGAAATATTGAATGCATAAGTGGCAATCCTTTTTCCAGAAACATTGTCATTCTTATAAGTGATATAACCACCAAAAGAAGAAATGTTTGAAACGGTACCATCACTTGTTGAGTAAGCAATATCGTTGGGAATATGGAACCTTCTTGCAGAGTCCTTACTCCATGCTGTAAGGAATAAATTAGGTGGTGTAAAGTAATCTATTGAAGAACCTGTATTAATATCAGGAGCCTGTTCCATATATAGTTCAGCCCTATGCACTACCCTATTGGACAAACTTTGGTTTTCCAAGCCCGGAATTTTAATACTGATATGATGTCCCGGATTTGACTGCAAGTAAAGCAAGCTATCTTTTGGTGTACTGTTAAGAGCGCTTGTCGTACTTGATTCACCATTCCTGACCCTTATAATATTGTTGGCAGACGCAGCAGTAAGTCCCGGTCTAAAGTAACGGATAGAAGTAGTGTCATTACTGCCCGCTGTTCTTTGCTTGTACTTGTAATATAAAACCAACTTCGTGTTGGTATCCTGCAAGGCAACCCTTAGCAAAGCATTTGCACTCGTTTTGGGAACGATGGAAAAACCATGGAACCTTTCTGAAAATATACTATCGCTAGCATAAGCATTATTGGGCGTTGGATTTTGCAGTGTGGTATCAAACACATGAAGGAGCTTATTACCAAATGCAGCATTCAATGGAATACGTATTTGATTCGTAGATGCTTCTATAAAGCTACCCAGCCTACTTGTATCCACATCATTGAACTTCCTAATGTCGAAAGTTTTATCAACACTCAACTTTGTAGTAGTTGGAAACGTATTGGTATTGTGTGGGAATTTGTAGTAGTTAGGATAAGCAGAATCCCAGTTTAACTTATCAGCTAATTCATATACATCAAAAGATATTGGCAGTGTGGAGTCGCCCCAAACATCAATGTATTTCAATACTAGTACCGCAGAGTCCAATGTCAAGCTATCTTGACGAACTTCAAAGCCCTGGGGATAATAAACTGGCTTCAATTCAAGGTTCATTATCGCCAATGTGCTACCAAATATGGGATCAGAAATATAACCCAATGCCTGCTCATTGTATTTTGATATACGCATGGAATCGTCGAGAATATTATCTGCAGTAACATCCAGAATCTCTTCAAATGTATTTACACCATCTACTGCTGGTATAAGTCCTGTTCCAAGTTCTGTGGTGGATATTTTAGTGCAAGCATTAAAAAAAATAACTGCAATAAGAGCAAAGAGTAAAGTCTTCTTCACGTAGTTAATAGATTAAAATAAGGATTAGTAATTACTTGCTCGCAAGGTCGTTGTACAATTCTAAATACTCTGTTAAATCGGTATCCCATCCTTTAAAAGGGATTACTTTCTTGCCCCTCACCTTAGAAAAGTCTTCTACCAGCTTCTTATCAGGTTTTTCTGCACCAAACGTAATGGCATCAGCATAAGTGGCCCCTCCCCTAAACATGGCTGTATTGTTTATATCCTTGAACACTTCAAGGTCCTTGGGCGTAATATTATTATTGATAATGGCCTGCTTCAAAAAGTCCGCACCCAATTTTTCCTTGAACGTATTCTGTCCAATAGTGAAAACAATTTTGCTGTGTGCAAATACAGGTTCACGTTTGTAAGCTGTTTTAATAAAAGCAGGAACAAGCCCACTCATCCAGCCGCTGCAATGGATAATATCTGGAGGCCAACCAAATTTCTTTACTGTTTCCAATGCCCCCTTTGCAAAGAAGATAGCCCTGAGTCCATTGTCGTCAAACCATTTTTCTTCTTCGTCATGGAAAATGAACTTGCGTTTGAAGAAGTCCTCGTTTTCCAGGAAATAAATCTGTAAACGTGCATTGGGAAGGGAAGCCACTTTTATCTGTAAAGGATAATCGTCATTGTCAACGCTCACATTGATACCGCTTAACCTCACCACTTCATGAAGCCTGTGCCTGCGTTCGTTAATTACACCAAAACGTGGCATAATGCATCTTACTTCAAGGCCTGTATCATTACTCTTGATAGCCAGCTTATTCACTATTTCTGCAAACTCTGTCAACTCTAAATAAGGAGACATTTCAGTGGCTATAAATAAAATTCTTTTCTTTGACATCAGTTAAGCTGAATTAAGGGGTCTTTTTAACAGGCGGCAAAAGTAGCTAAAATAGCTCGAAAAGCAACGCCCTACTAAACTGCCCCTCTTTTAACCCACGAAATATGATTATTTGCAGAACCATTGCCAGTTTCCATAAGACGCTTAAAATGCCTGTTCAAAGCAAGGCTACCATTGGTTTTGTGCCCACAATGGGGGCATTGCACCAAGGTCATTTATCGTTAATTGAGCTTAGCAAAAAACAAACTGATATAACTGTTTGCAGCATTTTTGTGAATCCGACCCAGTTTAACGACCCAAAAGATTTTGATAAGTACCCTGTAACAATAGAGAAGGATGTGCATCTTCTGGAATTGGCAACATGTGATATCCTTTTCCTTCCCTCCGTTAATGAAATGTACCCAAATGGGATTGTTGCAAAACAGCATTACGAACTTGGTTATTTGGAAAACCTGCTGGAAGGGAGTTTCAGGCCCGGTCATTTTCAAGGCGTTTGCCAAGTGGTTCACAGGCTGCTGGATATTGTTCAACCATCCACATTATTCCTTGGGCAAAAAGATTATCAACAGTGCATGGTTATCAGAAAATTGATTGAATTAATTGGGATGGATAAAACAGATTTGGTAATTGGGAAAACGTTAAGGGAAGCATCCGGTCTGGCCATGAGCAGCAGGAACATGCGTTTGAATGAAGAAGAGAAACAAAAGGCTACTGTTATTTACCAAACATTGACATCCATTAAACAAAATATTCAAACAGGTTCATTGCTTCAGTTACTTACTGAAGCAAATGAAAAAATAAAGGATGCCGGTTTTGAAAAAATAGATTATATATCAATATGCAATGCCACAACTTTACAGCCAGTGGAAGCTTGGGATGGTCATGAAAAGTTAGTGGCCTTAGTGGCTGCTTTTATAAATGGTGTAAGGCTGATAGATAATGCCGCACTTAACTAATATTCCAAAGAACGCCCCATTGATGGTGGGTTACCTTTATTGCACAATTAGTAATACAAAGATTATCAACAAAATATTTTATGCAGATACAAGTTTTAAAATCCAAGATTCATAGGGCAACTATAACAGAAGCCAACCTGAATTATGTAGGTAGCATCACTATTGATGAAGATCTAATGGATGCAGGTAATATGATTGAAAACGAGAAAGTGCAAGTAGTAAACGTAAACAATGGCGAAAGACTTGAAACCTATATCATCAAAGGACAACGGGGAAGTGGCGTTATTTGCTTGAATGGGCCTGCTGCAAGAAAAGCTGCTGTTGGTGATGTGGTGATTATCATCTCCTATGCACTGCTGGATTTTAACGAGGCAAAATCCTTTAAGCCATGGATTATTTTTCCTAATGAAAGCAACAGGTTGGCACAGGGTTAATTACATATACAACACCAGTTACCTATTTTCTTCCTTAAATTGCCGCTGAATACCCCCCTGCATGAAAAAAAAGTTGCTCAATACAATTAAGTACCTGTTCTTTTTGGGGCTAGGCGTTTTTCTTATTTGGCTTAGCCTGCACAAGATAATGAGCAACGAAAAGGAATGGAACGAGTTTACCCAAGAAGTTAGCAAGGCTAACTACTGGCTGCTGATTCCCGTGTTTGCCATTCTTTCGTTGAGCCATGTACTGCGTGCCCTCCGTTGGAAAATACTCATGGAACCAATGGGCTATAAGCCATCTTTTCCCAATACATTTTTTGCTGTGATGATTGGCTACTTGGCCAATATGGCCGTGCCACGTTTGGGTGAGGTACTGAAATGCACCATACTCGCCAAATATGAAAAAGTGCCTGCCGAAAAAATTGTGGGGACTATTGTCGTTGAAAGGGCCTTTGATGTCCTCAGCCTTGCCATTGTTTTTTTGTTGGCACTCATATTTCAGTTTGATGTGGTAGTTAAAAGCTACGAGCACCTAAAAGAATTTATGGCAGGTAACCCCAAAGAAGCCATGAGCCAAACAAAAAAAACGGTGCTTATTTGCATAGCCATTTTTACCGTAATGCTGTTTGTATGGCTCATTGCCACCAAGCGGCTGCAAAAGTTCCTGAAGAAAATAAAAGCTATTTTATTGGGTGTTTGGGAAGGGTTAAATACTGCAAGAAAACTGAAGCAAAAGGGTCTTTTTACATTTTACTCCATTGGCATTTGGAGCCTTTACCTTGCTGGAACATGGATTGGCTTTTATGGAACGGATGGCACTTCAGGAATTGGCATCAATGCAGCCGTTAGTTGCCTTGCCTTTGCCAGTATTGGCATGATTGTAACCCCTGGAGGCATCGGAGCCTATGCTATACTGCTTGCAAAAACCTTGGAACTTCAACAAAACAGTATCCCCTATCCAATTGGTTATGCCAACGGCACACTGCAATGGTTTGCACAGTGCATTATCGTGTTGCTTGTAGGATTTGTTTGCATGATACTACTGCCTTGGTACAACAAGAAGAAAATGGGAAATGCAATTTTGTAGCAGAAAGAAAATATCAATTTCTAAATCATTACAATTATGAAACAGGTTCAGGCAATACCTAAAAAAATATACAGTTTGCAGCAACTGCAGCAAACCATTGCAAGCTGGAAGGTAAATGGCAAAACGGTTTCATTCACCAATGGCTGCTTCGACATTTTGCATGAGGGTCATATAGCTTCCTTATCAGCCGCAGCCGCTGAAGGTGATTATTTGGTTGTGGGCGTCAACAGCGATGCCAGCACCAAACGGTTGAAAGGTCCGGAACGTCCCATCAACAATGAACACAGCCGTGCATTGCTTCTAGCCAGCTTGGTTATTGTGGATGCAGTCATCATTTTTGAAGAGGATACACCCTTGGATTTAATTGTGAATTTGCAACCCGATGTGATGGTTAAAGGTGGCGACTATACCATTGAGCAAATTGTTGGTGCCAAGGAAACCATTGCCAATGGAGGGAAAGTGATTATCAATAAAATCGTGGAAGGATTTTCTACTACTGGCATCGTGGAGAAAATCAAACATCTCTAATCTAGATAAAACTAGACAAAAGACTGTCAACGATAAACGCATCCAGCATATTTCAACAAAAGCCTTCCTGAATTTTTGGAAGGCTTTGTTATTTTCAGGAAACCAATTGCAACATCTAACTCAAAATTTGTAGTTGGAATTTAAGAAAGTGATTTGGTTGCAATTGCACTGTAATTCATCTTTATCCCAAAACAAACAGTATGAGTTTATCCAAACAAATAGCCAAGCATTTCCGGGAGGTATTCTTTGGTGGCAACTGGACATCCGTCAATCTAAAAGAAAGCCTTGCAGATGTTAGCTGGCAACAAGCTGTTACTAAAGTCCACTCTTTTAATAGCATTGCTACACTAACCTATCATATTACCTATTATGTAAGTGCAGTACTCAAAGTATTGCAAGGGGAACCTTTGAACGCTAGTGACAAACTCAGTTTCGACCACCCACCTATTGAATCTCAGGAAGAATGGGAACAATTGCAAAATAATGCTTGGGCTAATGTTGAGCGCTTTGCAAACCTAGTTGAACTATTGCCTGAAGAAAGATTTTGGGAAGATTTTACAGACAATAAATATGGTAATTACTATAGGAACATCAACGGTATTATTGAACATGCACATTATCATTTAGGACAAGTTGTGATACTGAAAAAACTGATTAATGAAAACAACTAAGTGCAATCAGCAGATTGGGATTAGGTTTCTGTATTTACTTTAAAAGTGCTTCCATTTACACTGTAAGACAATAAAAACTGCAATAAGCAGTTGGAACACTTTTCTTGGAACAAAAATAATGTTCCAAATTTTTTGTTCCAACTTACTTGGAACAAATTTATTGGAACAAAAAAATTGTTCCAATAAATTTGTTCCATAGTCGCATAAACTGATTGAAATCAAAATTCCTATCAAAACGGCATGTAATAGAACAGGGATTTATAGTAGACAAAAGAAAAGCTCCCAAAATGGGAGCTTTAAACTTAGACCTTGTTTAGTTTACCTAACTTACCTTTCTACTCACTTCACTTCTGCCATATCAGGAATAACTTCTGCTTTGTACAAACCGGCATCCAATTTTTCCTTTGTTTCGCTAAAAGCTTTCAATGTAATGTCAATATCCTCAAAACTGTGTGCAGCACTTGGGATTAACCTATAAATGATATGCCCCTTTGGAATAACAGGATATACAACAATACTTGCAAATACACCATAGTTTTCCCTTAAGTCCATTACCATCTGCGTGGCTTCTTCTACCCCGCCTTTCATATAAACTGGCGTCACAGGTGTATCGGTATTGCCAATATCAAAACCACGTTCTTTCAATCCTGCTTGTAAACGCAAAGCGTTTGCCCATAATTTTTCCTTCAATTCGGGCATGGTACGCAGCATGTCCAAACGCTTCAAGTTGCCCAGTACGATAGGCATTGGTAGGCTCTTGGCAAATATTTGCGAACGGATATTGTAGCGGATATAGTCAATGATAATCCTTGGTCCAGCTAAGAAAGCACCTATACTGGCCATTGATTTGGCAAAGGTGGAGAAATACAAATCGATTCCATCTTGGCAACCTTGTTCCTCCCCTGCACCTGCACCTGTTTTACCCAATGTACCAAAACCATGTGCGTCATCTACCAATAGGCGGAAATCGAACTTGCTTTTCAGGTCAATGATTTCTTTCATCTTGCCTTGGTCGCCAGCCATACCAAACACACCTTCAGTAATTACCAATATGCCACCCGTTTTTTGTTTCTCAATCAGTGCAGTAGCACGTTCCATCTGCTTTTCAAAATCTTCCAAGTCATTATGCTTGAACACGTAACGGTGACCGGGATGCAAACGCAGCCCATCAATAATACAGGCATGGCTTTCAGCATCATAAACAATTACATCGTGCCTTCCACATATGGCGTCAATGGTGCTCATAATGCCCTGATAGCCAAAATTCAAGAGAATAGCATCTTCCTTACTTTCAAATGCAGCCAGTTCAGCTTCCAATTGTTCATGGTGGTTACTGTTTCCGCTCATCATCCTTGCCCCCATTGGATAGGCAAGTCCCCATTCGGCACTCGCATCAGCATCTATCTTTCTCACTTCTGGATGGTTGGCCAGCCCCAAATAGTTGTTCAGGCTCCAAACAATTACTTCCTTCCCCCTAAATTTCATCCTGCTGCTAATAGGGCCCTCCAATTTCGGAAAAGCAAAATAGCCATGTGCCCTTTCCCTATGCTGACCAATCGGTCCATAATTCTTCGCCAACTTTTCAAAAATGTCTGCCATATCTCGTCTAGTTTAAAAGTTTAAAGTTTGGAAATTTAAAGTTGTGCCGACTCAAAACTGGTCGCAAATGTAACTTTTTGGTAACAATGAGCCAATCATAACAATTCACAGTTGTGAATGAACCTATTTACAAGCAGAAGCAAGCTGTTCATTATTACTTAACAAAGCAGTTTTAAGCAATGGAAAGAGCCAACCATTACATTTGTTTCACTTAATAGAAAAACAATGAGAAAATTATTGTTTGCAATAGCTGTTTTTGCATCCATACTGGGTTTTGCCCAAAACCAGAAATCGGTTACCCCCAAACCTTCTACCCTACACCTTAAACCCAAATTGGTTGTTGGTATTGTGATAGATCAAATGCGTTGGGACTATCTCTACCGTTTTTATGATGTGTACAAAACCAATGGTGGCTTCAAAAGGCTATTGGGAGAAGGTTTCAGTTGCGACAATACTTTCGTTCCATACTTGCCAACTGTTACTGCCTGCGGCCATGCGTGTGTCTATACAGGCAGTGTCCCTGCCATCAATGGCATTACTGGCAATACGTGGTGGGACAATAATTTAGGGCGAACCGTTTATTGCACAGAAGATAAATCGGTATTGGCTGTGGGAAACAATAAAGCAGAAGATGGCCAAATGAGCCCAAAGAACCTTTTTGTTACCACCATTACGGACCAGTTAAAACTTGCTTCCAATTTCCAAAGCAAAACCATTGGGATTTCCATGAAAGATAGAGGTGCAGTTTTGCCTGCAGGCCATGCAGCCAATGCAGCTTACTGGTACGATGGAAAAATTGGAAATTTCATTACGAGCAATTATTACATGAACGCATTGCCAGATTGGTTGCAAAAATTCAACGAAAGAAAAATCGTTGATTCTTTTTATCAAAAAGGCTGGGACTTATCATTGGACAAAAAAGTGTATGAGAAGCTATGCGATACTAATTATAGCAGTTATGTAAAACACAAGTTTGGCAGCGATTCATCCACTTTTCCCTATAGCACCAAACAATTTGCAGGAAAGGACTACAGCAAGATACTGACCACGCCTTATGGCAATGATATATTGGGTGAGCTTGCCAAAAAATTAATTGCTGCGGAACAAATGGGTAATCATGATGCAACTGATTTCTTGGCAGTGAGCTTTTCCTCCACTGATTATGTGGGTCATGATTTTGGTCCCAACTCATGGGAGGTTCTGGACACTTATGCAAGGCTAGATGAAACATTAGGTAGTTTGCTTGATTACCTTGATAAGACCGTAGGCAAGAACCAGTACACGGTTTTCCTTACTGCTGACCATGCTGCTCCACATGTGCCTGAGTTCCTTAATAAGCATAGCATTCCTGGTGGAAGAATTGAAGATGGGGAAATTAAAAAAGAACTGAATGATTATTTAAAGAAAAAAACTGGTGTAGCCAAGCTTATTAACTACATCTACCAGTTCAATATTTATTTGAACCATTCAATAATGGACTCTGCCAAAATTGATGAAGGATCCATTAAAAAAAGTATTGCCCAATACCTGCTGAAAAAGGATGCAGTGCTACAGGTGGTTGATACGGAGAACCCCAATAATATTCCCTCAAAAATCAGGGAGATGGTCATCAATGGCCATAATCCACAACGCAGTGGCGACCTTGTTTTCATTACCAAGCCCGGTACTCTTTCCTCGGGTAAGCTGGGCATTAGCCATGGTCTCTGGAACAATGACGATAGCCATATCCCTCTGCTGTTCTATGGGTGGGGCATCAAGCATGGCAGTTTAAAAAGGGAAACCTACATGACGGATATTGCTGCAACAGTTGCTGCTTTGTTGAGGATTCAAATGCCTAGTGGATGCGTGGGGAAAGTGATTGAGGAAGTGATGAAGTAAGGAATTCCAGATATTTTACATTATTCAAAAAGTGGATTGTCCTAACGACAACTTGCCTACCGGCAGGTAGGTACAAAAAAGTATAACGTTAACTTGCTGATTTTTAATAGGTAATTTCCTTTTGGTATTACAGCTATAGCGTCAATCTTTGTGTTAGCGGTCAGGCTGCGATGACCATAAATTCTAACAAGCTAAATACGACAGAAATGTTAAATAGATTTTTTACACCTTTCCCCGTTTTGACAACTGAAAGGCTTACTCTCAGGCAACTGGTAATTAATGACGAACATGAAATTTTTACATTGCGTTCTGACAGTGAAATAAATAAATATCTTGACAGGCAATTAAGCAATACTATTGATGATGCAAGGAATTTCATAATAAAAGTTAATGAGAACATTAATAAAAATGTCGCCCTATATTGGGCAATAACTTTCAGTGACAAGAATATATTAGTTGGGACTATTTGTCTTTATGGGTTTTCAGATGAAAATGACAATTGTGAAATCGGTTATGAGCTTTTGACAAATTTTCAAGGGCAAGGAATAATGAAAGAGGCTGTAGAAAAAGTTATTGACTATGCATTCAATACAATTAAAGTTAAAAAAATTGAAGCATTTTTTCATAGAGATAATCAGAGTTCTATAAACCTGTTGGAGAAAGTTTCGTTTAGCAGCTCAAATAAATCTGATGAGACAAACCCTGAATTAATATGTTACCATTTGTCAATTCCAGTAACAATCTTAAATAACTAAGTCTCCGAAAAGCCCGAACCGCTAACATCTGGTTTGCCAAAATGGGGGCGGACGGAAGCCGTGTTTCAACTTTTTGTTTTTCAATTTGGCTTCATATCCAGCAGGACGTTATTAATTTAGCTATGTGCAAATCATCAACTTTTATTTATAAATTTAGCTTCAGGTAGTCGGGCGGACGAAAGTCTATTTCCCAGCCTTCGCAAATACCTGCCCGTTGTGCGTCATTCCAAAAAAAACAAAAAAAATTACCATGAAAAAAACATCTTTGCTTTTGATCCTATCGGTTATATCACAATTTGGTTTTTCGCAACAGACCTATAAAGTAAACTACGATCAACTCAAAGAATTTGAAGGTTCATATGAATATTTTCACCATACTACCCTCAAAATAGCTGCATCACCTGTTGATACTCTGCTGTATGCTATAATTGACAAAACTAAATATCCGTTATACCCTTCAGGCAAAGATTTGTTTCTGAATAGACAAAAAGATAAGGTCCAGTTTTTTAGAGATGCCTCAAATGCTCTTGCTGGTTATATCACAAACAATGACACCTTAAAACTCATCAGTAAAAACGTTTCCTTTCCTAAAGAAATATGGTATCCACGACTTCCCTCTGCTAAAGCGTTTACTTACACTTATGAAACTCCCAAAGATTTTAAAGATGGTTTAAAGACTGGAAACGTTGATAAATCTGGTTTGGATACAGCATTATTGGCTGAAATGGTGCGAAAGATTGTTGACAGAACATATCCCCTTGTACACAGCGTTTTAATAATAAAGGACGGAAAGCTTTTATTTGAGGAGTATTTTTATGAATACACTCTTTCGTCCATTGGGAATAACAGAATTCAAATGGCAGTTTAACCTTGACAAATCAGATGCTGAAACTTTTGGCCAACTCAATTTAAGACCAAGAGATTTGGCAAAGTTTGGATTACTATATTTAAACAAAGGTAATTGGAACAGCAAACAATTAATTTCTTCTGACTGGGCAACACAATCATTAAAAAAACAGTCAATAATTCAAGGAGTCGATTATGGCTATCAGTGGTGGATTAAATATTTGGATGCTGATGGTGTGAGATATCATGGAAAAGTTGCTCAAGGTAACGGTGGACAGAAAATTTATATTTGGGAAGAGCAAAATATGGTGACAGTTATTACAGGTGGAAACTATAATACACAATCGCCAAGTGACGAACTAATCAAAAAATACATACTTCCAGCATTTAACAAAAAATAAAACCATTTGATAATTATAAAAGGCACGAAGGCACAACATCAGGTTTGCTGCAAGGCTGGCTGGACATTAGAGCAATTGGGCATTTTATCGTTTTTGTGCTTCAACTGGGCTTGGCAAACATCGCTGGGCTTTTGTTTGTTAACCTGTACTTTAATCAGCAGCAGTTCCGGGCAGGACGAGCATTGAATTCCAGCCCTGCAGCAAGCCCTGCCCGTTAGCGGTAATGGCATGATACCCTGAAACCATACAACAAACTTCACACCAGGCAAGTTCTTAGAAGCTGTTAAAAAACGATTCAACATAATCCTTATAGCTGATAAATGTACCATTGCGACGCTTGTTTCATTTAGCCTTTCATAGTTTTTAGAATTTCTTCTATTGGTATCAATCCATGCGAAAGTTCTTTCAACAATCCACCTTTTGGGTAGTACTTTAAAAGTGTGTAGTTCGTCTCTTCTGATAATGTCAATATCTATTCTAGAACATTTCTTCACCTTGCCAATTAACTTGCCCCTATAACCCCCATCTGCAAATATCCTAACTACTTTTTTCCAGCTTCCGAGCAGCTTTGTAATTACTTCAACTGCCCCATCCCTATCCTGCATTGATGCACCCTGTACAGCTACTGCAAGTATTAGCCCCGTGGAATCCATTATGATATGACGCTTGATGCCCTTTATCTTCTTTCCAGCGTCAAACCCTTTATCCTCGCAGCTTACAAGGGTATTTTTTACTGACTGTGCATCAATGACCCCTATAGTTGGTTCTTCATCTCTACCTGCCTCTTTGCGTGTTTTCTCTACTAGGAAATCATGAATGTCCTCAATCATGCCAATCTTTTTCCAAACAGAATAATAGTAGTAAACAATTGGCCAATTGGGAAAATCCGAAGGCAGCATCCGCCATTGACACCCTGTTTTTACCAAGTATAAAACTCCATTCAGTACCTCACGCAAGCAATGTTTCCTACTTCTTTTGGTGTCTAAAAAAATTGAGATAACTTGCCACTGGCTGTTGCTTACATTAGTTGGGTAAATTGTCATTTTAACTGATTTAGTCATCATCAAAACGACAAACCAACTTTTTGCAACAGCCAATTTTATCCACTTTTACACATACTGGTTACTCAATATTCTATTTTTAAACAGCTTCTTAGAAGCTGTTTAAAATCATTTCAATGGTTAATATGTGCTGCTTTTTGGCTGCAACTTTGGTGGATTTTTCGCCTTAGGGCGTTAGACTAGGGCTGCAAAATCCGTCTTGTTTCGCTCAAAAATCATCTACATATTATTCCATCAAATAATCTTAAATAGCTTCTTAGGTCTTTTTATTTTCCAGTAATCTTCCTTCTATGACCGGCCCCCCATTCACTTAAAGTTCTTAAAACGTCTTTCAGTGTTTCGCTATATAGCGATGCTTCATAAACGATACTCACAGGTGTGGTGTCATATACATTTCTCACTACCAATTCGTTTTGCTCTAAATGCTTGAGTTCTTGTGCTAATATTTTCGGAGAAATACCTTCCACCTCTTTCATAATTTCGTTAAACCTCCTGGGTGCATTTACCAAACTCAATACAATGGGCAATTTCCATTTGCCGTTCAATACATACAAAGCGTCAATTACATTCTTCAAATTGCTTGTGCATTCTGCTTTTGTAATTTTTGCCATTTTATTTGTTGTTGCCATACTGCAAAAGTAACCACTTTCTAAAAAGTAACCGCTTTCCTTTGGGAAACGACTATCTTTTAAATACTTATCTATTCTACCTTTGTCTCATTAAATTAAAAAAAGTAAAATGAGTTCAAAGAAAATATTACAGCTTAATTCCAGCATAATGGGTGAGCAATCGTACAGCAGACAACTGGGTAATGCTATTGTAGAAAAAATTCAGGAAAAATATCCCGAAAGCACAGTTGAGCAATTGGATTTGGTAGAAAGCAACATTCCGCACCTCACTACCGAAACGCTACAAGCTATGTTTACGCCACCAGAGCATCAAAGAGATGAAATAAAACAAAGACTTAATTTGTCTGATAAATTGGTGAAACAATTATTTGATGCAGACATTATTGTATTAGGGGCGCCGCTTATTAACCGCACGATACATTCGTCTCTCAAATCTTGGATTGACCATATCACCCGCCGCGGAATTACATTTGGTTATAGTAAAGAGGGTTTACCTATGGGTTTAGTATCGGGCAAAAAAGTATATGTTGCGATGAGTTCGGGTGGTATTTATACCGATGAGCAAGGCAGAACTAATGATTTTGTAGCCCCTTACCTGCAATCTTTTTTAGGGTTTTTAGGAATGACAGATCTTACTGTGTATAGAGCAGAAGGACTTCATGTGCCTGTGGTACAAGATAAGGCATTGGAAAAAGGAATCAATAGCATTGTGATTGATTAATGACTTAATAGATAAAATTTGAAGCCAAATGCTGAATGGTAAATATAGATGACCATTTTGAATTTATTTTTTTAGAATTTAGTGGAAACTCTAATTTTCACTAATTAATTTAAGTTAACTTTTACAGCTCACATATAAATTAAAAAATATGTTCATTGGACATTTCGGATTATCATTTGCTGCAAAAAAAGTAGCCCCCAAAGTTTCTTTAGCCACGCTTTTTATTGCTACACAATTTGTAGATATTCTCTGGCCATTTTTACTGGTATTTGGTGTAGAAAAAGTAGCCGTTACGCCTGGCTATACAAAAATGAACAATTTTGAATTTCTGCATTATCCCTATACGCATAGCCTGTTTATGGGCCTGGTGTGGGGTGCAATTGTAGGTGGCATTCACTGGCTGGTAAAGCGTGATAACCGTAGTGCGTTGGTTATCGGTCTTTGTGTACTTAGCCACTGGTTGCTGGACGTTATAGTACATGTGGCGGACTTCCCGTATCACCATTTGGCGATTATAAAGCAGGTTTCGGCCTTTGGAATCATGTAGCGGTTACTTTATTAGGTGAAACTGCTATTTTCTTAGCAGGAGTATTTGTTTATGCAAGCGTAACTAAAGCTAAAAATAAAGTGGGAAAATGGGGTCTTTGGACATTAGTTATATTGCTTTTGCTTATCAACCTTTCTAACACATTTGGCCCGACACCGCCCGACTCTGTCATGATTTTGTTTTACTCTTTTGTAATAATGATGGGTATAATCGTTTCACTATCCTGGTGGGTAGATAGAAACAGAACATTGACTGGAAAGGAATAATCACTACCGCTAACATTGTCTGCTATTTAAAATCAACTTATAGTTGGACAAAATAATAAATAATTTATGAAGACATTAGGACTAATTGGCGGGCTTAGCTGGCATGCAACATCCGTTTATTATAAGACGCTTAATCAACTAACCAATCAACGGCTTGGCAGTGCGCATTCTTCCAAATTACTTCTCTATTCGGTGGACTTTGAGGAATTCAGTTTACTGCAAAATGCAGGCGACATGGATGCAATTGAAAAGATGTTATCAGGCATTGCGATACAGCTTGAACATGCGGGTGCAGACTGTATTGTGATGTGTGCCAACACCGTTCACCTTTTTGCGGACTCTATCCGGCAAAAAATAAAAATTCCGCTGCTGCATAGTGCAGAGGAAACAGCCAGGGAAATCGCTAACCAAAAAATCAATAAGGTTGCGCTTCTTGGAACAAAGTTTACAATGGAACATCCTTTCTTTAAAGACCGTCTTTCGCAGTTGGGCATTGACACAATCGTTCCCGACGAAGCTGATAAAGATTATATTCATGCTTCTATTTTTAACGAGTTGACAAAAGGAGTTTTTAAAGACGCCACAAAAAATAAATACATCGAAATTATTGACAAATTAAAAAGCAGCGGAGCAGAGGGAGTTGTATTTGGCAGTGCTGAATTTTCAATCTTGCTTAATCCGGCTGAATGCAGTATTCCAATTTTTGACACTATTGCAATTCATTCCAAGTCAGCGGTTGACTTTGCATTATCCAAATGACGAGAGGCAGCAGCTGACATGGGACGGCACCCAATTATTGGTTCCATGATCCGGCCCAGCCATGCTGGTGGTATTTTGTCAACTTTTTTTTGTCAACTTTTGGTGACAACTTTTTGGTGACAAACTTTTGGTGACCTTGGGTCTGGTGACAGTTTGCGAAAAAAAATTTTAGGTGACATGGCTTTTTTTGGCAAATTTTTAAGACTTCTGCAGAAGCCTTCTACCACCCCGTATACATTTTTTACCTAAATTGGCTTTAATATAATACATCTACTGCCTCTGGCATAACATTACTCCAATTTGTGCATATCCCCTCCAACAAAGCTGGCCGAAAGACCTATTAGTCAACCAATGCCGAATGGAGCCCTTCCGACAAGCTCAGGATAAACATGCCGAGAACGATACCATATTTTCCCTTCTTGGCAACCAAACTCTCTTTTTTCCATATCAGCATTAGCAAGTATTTTCGCAACCTCATTTAAAAAATCAAATTTACCATGGCATACGATTTAGTTGTTATTGGCAGTGGACCAGGTGGCTACCCTGCTGCTATCCGTGCTTCACAGTTGGGTTTTAAAGTAGCAATCATTGAGAAGGAACTGTTGGGTGGTATCTGCCTTAACTGGGGCTGTATTCCAACCAAGGCTTTATTGAAAAGTGCACAAGTGAACGAATACCTCAAACATAGCGTTGATTATGGCATCAATTCCACAGGCTCTGCAGATTTTGGTGCAGTGATTAAACGTAGCCGTGGCGTTGCCGATAAAATGAGCAAGGGCGTAACCTTCTTGATGAAGAAGAACAAGATTGATGTAATCATGGGTTACGGCAAAGTAAAAGGCAAGGGACAAACTGAAGTAACTGCTGCAGATGGCAGCAAACAAATTATAGAAAGCAAATTCATCGTTATTGCTACTGGTGGCCGCAGCCGTGAATTGCCCAACCTGAAACAGGATGGACAAAAAGTAATTGGTTACAGGGAAGCCATGTCATTGACAACCCAACCAAAGAGTATTATCATTGTTGGTAGCGGTGCAATAGGTGTTGAGTTTGCTTATGTATATAACAGCATGGGAACCAAAGTGACCATCGTTGAATTCCTGCCAAGGATTGTACCTGTGGAAGATGAGGACATTTCCAAAGAATTGGAAAAGCAGTACAAGAAACAAGGTATTGAAATAATGACCAATAGCTCTGTTGAAAGTTTGGACACAACAGGTGAAGGCGTGAAAGCATTGGTGAAGAAACAAGATGGCACAACTGTTACATTAGAAGCTGATATTGTATTGAGTGCAGTGGGAGTTGTTGCCAATATTGAAAATATTGGTCTGGAAGAAACCGGCATCAAAACAGAAAAAGGAAAGATTGTGGTTGACAAGTACCAACAAACTTCCTTGCAAGGTGTGTATGCCATTGGAGACTGCTCTCCTGGACAGGCTCTGGCTCACGTGGCCAGTAAGGAAGGCATCAATGCTGCTGAGCATATGGCCTATATGGAAAAGAAAATTCACCATGCACCAGAAGCCATTGATTACAACAACGTGCCGGGTTGTACCTATTGCACACCAGAAATTTCCAGTGTTGGCTACACGGAGAAAGCTGCCAAAGATGCTGGTTATGAAATAAAGGTTGGTAAGTTCCCGTTCATAGCAAGTGGAAAGGCCGTAGCTGCCGGAGCGACTGAAGGTTTTGTAAAAGTAATCTTCGATGCAAAATATGGTGAGTTTCTTGGCTGCCACATGATTGGCAACAATGTAACTGACCTGATTGCAGAAGCTGTTGTAGCCCGTAAACTGGAAACAACTTCACACGAAATTTTGAATGCCATCCACCCCCACCCAACCATGAGTGAAGGTTTGAAAGAAGCAGTTGCTGCTGCTTATGGCGAAGCAATAGATATTTAATTGGATGATAGTAGCAAGGCTACTGTTTACTGGGTTTCAATAATGAAAAGGGATTACAAGTTAGCTTGTAATCCCTTTTCATTTAGGTAATTAATGCAAGCTACTAGTTAATTAAAGGGTGGTATCAAAGGATGAAACTGAATTAGTTGTAGCCTAGCTTTTGCCAAAACTGTTTACCTCATTTGTAGGCACAACTGCAATGAACAATACCCAACCAAGTCCCGCCAAGGAAATCAGCTTTCTACTTGATATGGATTGAATCGGCATCCTACCAAAAGAAGTGAAACTTTTTGCTAAAAAAAAGCTAAGAAAAAACTTAGCATTTTTTTCTTAGCTTTTTTTCGGGGGTTTCTACAATTTGTCGAAAATCAAGGTTAGGTTGTCATTCCAAAGTAGCCTGAAACTGCCCTAGGCCTTTACTAGCAACTCACGTTAATTCAATTTATTAATAGCTAATGCCACCTGAACCAAAAGCAGCAAGGTTAATGGAAAAATGCAACGCCATATAATAGTAATTGTCCTTGTTTTTTGTATTCCCCCTTTTACTTACTCCATCAAGATAATCAGTGAAAAGAATTTTTGAATTCAGTTCAGCTGCTATTTGGAAATTATCGCTCATTTTCCATTTTAGGCCAGCACCCATTGCCAAATTAAATTGGCTTAATTGGTAGTTTGCACCTTCCTTGTTTTCTGCCACTATCGAAACCTCATTTCCGTTGGCATCATGTGTGTAAGGGTTGTAATGGAAATAACCGCCACCTGCAAAGAGATAAGGTGTTATACTTTTTTCATTGTCCAAACCAAACCAATCATACTGAACCAATAAACTGCCTTCAAGTACATGTGTAGTAAAGTTCAGGTTGCGTTTCAAACGGTATTTTTCTCCCGACAATCGGTCATCCCCTGAAACGGTAGTGTAAGCAGCTTCTCCCCTCAAGCTTAACTTATTTGTCAGGTATTTCTGCAAGCCCAATCCAAACAAGGGTTTGCTCTGGTTGAAAGAGTATTTTTCCAATTTCAAGTCGCCTGAATAATTGGAGAAACCAGTGATTAAATGTAGATAAGTGGGTTTTTCATCATCATTGCCAAAAGGCTGGGCCAAGGATACATTGATACAAATTGCAAATACCAAGAGCGTCAATAAACATTTTTTCATTCCAGAATAATAATTTTGATTTGCCGCCATTTGCCAAGAATGCCGCCAACATCCCTTACTACTAAAATAAAGAGGTTAGTTTAGCTGATTGGATTATTGCGACAGCACAAAAAACAATAGCAAGCCATTAAAAAGGAACGTCTTTGCCTTTTTTAAGTTATCGATGAACTTGTGTTACTGACGCATTATTTCCAAGTACTGGAAATAACGTCTATCATTGAGAGAAATATAAATTGTTTTCATGAGAACAATAATGATTTTGACCGCCTCTTTATTTATTTGTATTGCATCATATACCCAGCATCCATCTTACATCGATTCAATAAAATCTTTTCAGAAGAAATACATGGATGAACTTTATCCAATTATCAAGCAGGATACAGCTTTCGTTAGCTTCTATCCTATCAACCCATCATTGAGGGTTGTTGCCAAAGTGGAACTGTTGACTAATCAAAAAGTCTTTAAAATGACTACCTCCTCCGGCACAAGCAAAGAAGCGGAAAAGTATGCACTAGTTAGTTTCACTGTAAATGGTAAGGAGCAAAAACTGTTTGCTTACCAGCTATTGGTTTTAAAGAACAAGCAAGCAACTTCCAACCTTTTCTTTATTCCTTTTATGGATGGCACATCCAACAATGAAAGCTACGGAGGTGGCAGGTACATTGATTTTGAAAAAGGTGATGTACAAAACAACACATTGACAATAGATTTCAATAAAGCATACAATCCTTATTGTGCGTTTGTTTCAGGCTATAATTGTCCTATTCCTCCTAAAGAGAACACACTAACCATTGCAGTAAAGGCAGGAGAGCGTTATTGGAAGGAGAAGTTTGTGCATTAGCGTTCTTGCATTGGGCAGATGCTGTATTGCTTACATTTAAACAAATCATTGAAAGAAGTGCAATTGCCTGAACCAGTTATTGGTGCTTATTAGTGCAATTAGTGGCTAGCCAATTAATCCCCAAAAACAAAAAATTGTGGGCAACTTTTAACCTCATCTAAACATTGGCTTGGGGTACTTTGCATGGCTATGAATAAACTGTTCCCATTTTTTGTATTGATGCTAATCCTATCGTCATCTGCCTTGCAGGCACAATCTGTAACAGGTCATTGGTATGGTGTAGGCAAGGTTGACTTACCCGGCAGCAGCAATATTTATATGAGCGAATTTATACTTACACAAAAAGGCAAGCAAGTTACGGGCTTCTTCAATTATTATTTCAGGGACAGTTTGTTCAGTAAAAAGATAACGGGCAGTTTTGATGCAGCAACGAGGAGGCTTGTTATTAATCCCACAGAACTCATACACCATGGCTCTACCAGCACCATCAATGGCATTGACTGCCCCATGAGTGGTGAATTTATTTTACGGGTTGCCAAAGCTGAATCTGTTTTAACCGGCACAATGGTCAGCAGCAAAGATTACCGTTTTACCTGCCCACCCGTGAACTTCAAAATGAAAATTGGAACTGATGAAGAAGATACTGCAGTAGTTCCGGCACCCAAGCAAGACACTGTGATCAAAGCACCGCCCCCTGCACCCAAAGAAGAAAAACTTACGCCCGAAGAAAAGGAGAAGCAGGATGAATTTGTAAAGAGGGGCAAAGTGTATATCAAGGAAATAGAAGTGAACAATCCAGTTTTAAGGCTGGAGTTCTATGATAATGGAGCTATTGACTATGATTCAATTTCCGTATTCCTGAATGGAAGATTGGTATTGCCAAAAACAATGCTCAGCCACCGTGCCATACGCTTTTCCATTACATTGGATGAAAGCCTTGACTTTAGTGAACTGGCCATGTTTGCAGAAAGTGTGGGCATGATTCCGCCAAATACGGCGGCAGTGGTTATTTATGATGGTGATATACGCCACGATGTTCTGATGACCAGCGACTTTGAAAAAACGGCCATTATTAAATTAGTGAGGAAAAAACAGCAGTAACTTTCTAATGCACTGCCTGCCAAATAAAATAGGCATTCAACAAAACATAAATAACGAGCAGTATCTGTGCTGCAATAAAGTCAAATTTATTTGCCTTTGCAATTTGGCCTTTCTTGCCAATCCTTAAAGCATACGCAGATGCGGTGACCACTATAAGGATGAATATAAGCGTAATGCCATGAAGCGTATCAACCAGTGTCAATGAAGTGGAGTCAGGCAAGGAAGAATCAATAATGTACTTGTTACCAATTACAGCAAATAGGGCACCCACACTCAATCCAAAACGGGAGTCAATATTGTCTGCATGTATGTAAAAGCACACATAGGCAATGAGGAAGGCCACATACATACCCACAAACATTTTCCAGAAAAGCTCCATGGCACTGCGGTCCATGCCAATCTTCACTTTAAAAGAGCTGTATTCCACATGCGGCTTCGACAAGCTATCATCGCCAAAAGTTGTTTCATAAGCCTTGATTCCTGAACTCACCTTAAAACTATCTATGGCCCAGCCCCTCAAAGTAAAACGTGGGTCATAATTCTTGCCAACCGTGTCTACCATAAAAATCAAGTCCTTTGAATCAAATTGGGAGTTTTCTATGGACAATCGCAGGTTCTGGCGATCAAAAGGAAAATTGCTAATACGCCAATTGTCCTTCATCACAGCCTGTATTTTCATCAACAGGTACACCTTTCCATCGGAGGTGTCAATAGTTGAAAAAGACTTAGTGAAATTTTTTGCCTGTGGAATTTCCAGGTTCTGCACAAAATCGAATGCCTTGTTCTTATAAGTAAGCCATAGCCAAAAGCTAATGGCATATTCGTTTTGCTTAAAATCTATATCATGGATGCTGGTAACATAGATGCCCGTTTTAACCGTATCAGGAACATGCTTTTGCCCAAATGACTTGCCAATAAAGACACTTGCATTTAAAATGAAGAAGGCAGTTAATAGGATGGCTCTTTTCATTCCACTAAGGTTATTCATAAAATGAAAGATAGAGAATCAATATGGATAAATTGTTTCCATAGTAAAACTTCCGTAGAAGCAGTTATACTAACATGCAGCAGCTTTTCTATGTTTGCAGCATGATTAGCTTGTCCATTTGGGAAAAAGAAAGTTTTTATGCAGCACAGGATATTATTATTGTGGGTGCAGGTTTAATGGGATTGTGGACCGCACTGGAATTAAAAAAAAGCAAGCCATCTTTAAGTATAACCATACTCGAAAGAAATGAAACAGCATTGGGTGCATCCACACGCAATGCAGGATTTGCTTGCTTTGGTAGTCCAACAGAACTCATAGACGATGCTGTAACAATTGGTGAAAATGCCATGTGGAAAATGGTGCAGGCCCGTTACAAAGGCATCAAAAAAATAAGGCAGCATTTTAGTGATGCAGCCATACAGTTTGATGAATGTGGTGGGTATGAATGTTTGTCAAGCAATGATGCAAATATTGATGACAAATTGAACTGGTTAAATAAAGGCTTGCAATCAATTACAGGTGACGAACAAAGTTTTACTAGCGTTAACGGTCAATTGGGCACACTTGGCTTAAAGGGCTTCGCATCATTGATAAAAAACAAATCAGAAGCTGCATTGCACAGTGGCTATTTAATAAGGAGCCTTGCACAAAAAGTTCAGTCATTGGGTGTGCAGGTACTGTACGGCGCCAAAGCCATCTCTTGGGAGAGCAATGTAAATACTGCTGAAATTATTTTCAATGATAAGAAAATAAAAGCATCCACCATTATTTTCTGCACCAATGCCTTTACCAATGAACTGGTTCCAGAAGCAAATATTTTACCTGCCCGTGGGCAGGTTATTGTAACCTCTCCTATTCCCCACCTTTCCATGAAAGGTACCTTCCATTTTGATAAAGGGTTTTACTACTGGAGAAATTTGGGTAACAGGATTTTGTTGGGCGGTGCCAGGAACAAAGCAATGAATGAAGAACAAACAACAGAGCTGACGCAATCCTCCGTCATTCAACAGGAACTGGAAAATTTCATGCGGGCACATCTTGCGTCACAACACGAATACACCATAGAACATAGATGGAGTGGCATTATGGGCTTCTCCGACAATAAACAGCCATTCATTAAAGCAGTGGAGGAAAATGTTTTTGTGGCCATGGCCTGCAATGGAATGGGTGTGGCATTAACACCAATAATTGCAGAAGATGTTGCAGCACAAGTATTGCAAAACTTTAGCTAAAGGCAGTTGCCAAGTTCTTTATTTTTGTTGCATACAGATTTTTATGAAACATAAACTACTCATAGGCCTAAGCATTCTTTTTTTTGCATCCTGTAACGATAAACCCAAGACAACACCAGATACCACCGCCGAACCGCTGCAATTATCCTACACCATTACTGCAACCTATCCACACAATACCGAATCCTTTACCGAAGGGCTTGAATACAGGGATGGTTTCCTATATGAAGGAACAGGCGACGTGGAAAAAATTGGCAAAAGCAAATTGGCAAAAATTGATTTGAAAACAGGAAAGGACCTGCAAAAAATAAACTTGGAACCCGGATATTTCGGTGAAGGCATTACCCTATTGAACGGTAAAATCTATCAAATGACCTGGCAGGAGAATAAATGCTTCCTATACGATGCCAAAACATTTACCAAGCTAAAAGAATTTTCTTATGAAGGTGAAGGTTGGGGGCTAACGAATGACGGCAAGCAACTCATCATGAGCAATGGCAGTTGCAACTTGTATTTCCGCGACCCGGAAACTTTCGCTGTTACAAAAACAATAGCCGTGAATGACCAGTTTGGTCCATTGCCCCCACAAACAATTAATGAACTGGAATATGTGGATGGTTTTGTGTATGCCAATATTTGGCAGAGAGAAAAAATTGTGAAGATTGATTTGACAACGGGTAAAGTGGTAGCTGAAATTAATTTTTCTGACCTGCTCAACAAATACCCACCGCAAAATAAAGTGGACGTTTTGAATGGTATAGCCTATGACAGTGTTGGCAAAAGGTTTTTTATCACTGGTAAGTACTACCCTCAAATTTTTGAAGTGAAGCTGAACTGATTTTATTGTCAAGTACCACTAGCAATCAGTTAATGAATGATGTTCCGGAACCTGTAGGCATTTTTATCCGTATAGACATATCCCTGTTATCCCCGATGCTCGAAAGGCAATAATAAAACTATTTCCTGCTCAATACATAAATAACCGAACTGCATTTCTTTACATTAAATAATGCTTTCAGGTTGCTCATGCAGCCATTCCAATAGGCCATGAACAAATTACCCTTACCGTTTTTATACTGCTCGCTCAACATGCTCACATAAAAACTATCAAACCACATAGGCTTAAAGGCTTTAACTGCAAAACCTTTACTGGCAGCCAACATCTCCATGCTCTTGGGGGAAAAATGGTACAAATGCCTTGGTACATCATAAGCAGCCCAATATTCTTTATAAGTAACAGCATCGCCACTTGTATAATTGGGAACAGCAATAAAAATTTTGCCCTCCGTTTTTAAAAAGGAAGAGAATTTATCCAGGTATCCTTGTAAGTCATGCACATGTTCCAGTACATGCCACATTGTAATAGCATCAAATTGGTTGGATGCCAAATCATAAATAGCAGAAGCATCCCGCAGTGGCAAACCGAATTTGTTTAATGCTACTTGCCTTGCATTTCCGTCAGGCTCCAAACCAGTAACATTCCATGAAGCCTCTTTCATCGTATTGGAGAATGCACCTGTGCCAGCACCAATATCCAGCAGGCTTCCCTTTTGCAGTCCAGTATATTGCTCCACCAAATTACGTTTGCTCTTCAAAGTAATTTCCCTTACAAAATGGTACAACTTATTTATCAAACCTTCCTTGGTATCAGAGTGGGATACATAAGCAGATGATTGGTAGTAAGGCCCAATTGTTTCAGCATTGGGCACGTCCTGCGTAAAACGCAAAGTGCAGTTACTGCATTCCCAAATAGGAAACAGTTCTTTACTAACCGTATAGTCCTTTGCTGCCAACGCTTGCTTTATTGCATTGCTTTTGCAGGCAGGACAAACTGCATATTTTATTCTTCCTTCCATGGCTACAAATAAACGAATGTTTAAGTGAATGGGGAATTTTATGTAATCATCGCCAGGCTATCGTTCCAATTGATTTGTCTGTTGGTACAATACTCATGTTCAACACAAGAAATATTAATCTCTATTTTTGACTACCTAAAACGCCTACTTATGCCATCCTTATTTGAACAGCAAACTGCCAACGAAGTATTGCAGCGTATTAATAACCTACAACCAAACAGTCCCAAACAATGGGGCAAGATGAACGTTTCACAAATGATGGCACATGTGAACCATGTCCTTAAAATTGGAATTGGTGACATCACGCCAAAGCCAACATTCATGATGAAAATAATGGGCCCAATGATAAAGCGTGTGGTCATGAGTGAAAAGCCTTTCAAGCAGGGGCTGCCAACAGGGCCAAATTTCGAAATGAAGGAGCAAAAGGATTTCAATATAGAAAAGGAAAATCTTTTAAACACCTATCGCCGCTTTGTTGATGCTGGTGAAGCGGCAGCAGATGGGAGAACACACCCAATTTTCGGCAAGCTCACTGCCAATGAATGGGGCTTCAGCCAATGGAAACATTTTGACCATCACTTGAAACAATTTGGTGTTTAGCTATTGGCAATAAACTTGTTTGTAGCATCAAAACAACCAAGCAATGTTTTGGTGGGAGAAAAAAGCACGACAATTCTTTGATCCTTTCCTATTAGTCCTTCATAAAAAAGAGGAACTATCTTAAAACTTGTCCCAGCAAAATTTTGAAAAGATTTTTTGCAGCCGCCTGATGGAGCAAGGGAATAAGTATCCATACTTGAGGTAATGGTAAAACGATAATCATACGTTCCATTTATTCTTGCATACCGTTTCTCTATCAGTGAAAAGCCATCTATTTCCACCAAATAAAAACGCCGTCTCCAGTCTACCAGTGCTTTTAACAGCATAATGAACAATAAGAAAAAAGCCGCTATTGATAGCCCTAGTAACAGATGCCTATTGTTAGGCAAAAGCCCGATACAAAAAATGATGATAAATGCACCAATGCCTATAATGATAGAATGCCTTACGTCTTTCAATATAAATTGCTTTGCTTGTGCTGCATAGGTTTCAATTGAAATTTCATTCATACTTTCATTTTTTTGTTTAACAAGATAAATAACATCTCAATGCACCCCTACCTTCTGGGTATCAAAAACATTTTCCAACTGCATATCAATATGGAAAGGGCTTCATGGAGCAAAGCCTACATGCTCAACCAGTTCGAATTCTTTGGTCTGGTTACCGTCAACAGGAGAAAACTCAGCAAGGATTATATGAAACAGCATCCATTGTCTTCATTAAAAGAATTGGAAACCATTGTTAAAGAGTGCTTTGAATTGCCCCAAAGGGAATACCAGTATTTTGCTGTGGAGTTAATGGCCTTCCATAAAAATTATGGAAAGTTTACTCCATTAAATTAATGGAGTACTGCATTATCCATAAAAGTTGGTGGGACAGTGTGGACCATATTGCCAGTGAATGCCTAACCGACTATTTCAAAATATTTCCGGAGCAAATTTTTCCTGTTACATCTACATGGAATACCAGCAACAATATGTGGCTGCAAAGAAGCAGTATTATGTTCCAAAAAGCATTCAAGCAAAAAACAGATACAGCACTCCTCTCCCAATACATTATCAACCGTAAGGACTCCAAAGAATTTTTCATTCGCAAAGCAATTGGCTGGGCATTGAGGGAATATTCAAAAACAAATCCTGCTTGGGTGAAACAATTTGTAAAAGAAAACAAGCTCCATTCTTTAAGTGAACGTGAAGCGTTAAAGAACCTATAAATCTGTATTTCGCCAATCCTTCGCTACATTGGCCTCCACTCCAAAGGAGTGATATGTTTATAGCCAATGGATGTTTGATTTACATACGACCCCTTTGGGGTCGAACCTTCGAAAAAACAATCTTATCTATAAACGTATGATACCTTTGGTACCAAAAAAAAACCTGAGGCTTTATCAACTTCAGGGTTTCTATTTATAAAATTAACTTTCGAACCTTGTTACTTGAACCTTGGTTCTTCTCTTTACATCTTCTTCGCATCTTCCAGGAACTTCGCCAATCCAATATCAGTCAAAGGATGTTTCAGCAGTCCCAAGATAGAATCCAAAGGACAGGTACAAACATTGGCACCAGCTTCTGCACATGCAATAATGTGGTTAGCGTTGCGAATGGACGCAGCCAAAATTTCAGACTTGAAACCTTGTACAGCATAAATCTGTGCAATTTGGGAAATTAATTGAACACCATCCCAACCGCTATCATCAATACGGCCAATGAATGGGGAAATATAAGTGGCACCAGCCTTTGCAGCCAATATGGCCTGACCAGCACTAAAAATCAATGTACAGTTAGTTTTGATACCGTTATCAGTAAACCATTTAATGGCTTTAATGCCATCCTTAATCATGGGAACCTTTACCACAATATTTGGGTGGATAGCAGCCAATTTCTTTCCTTCTTCCACAATGCCTTCATAAGTAACGCCCAACACTTCAGCACTAATGTCGCCATCTACCAATTCGCAAATTGTTTTGTAGTGCTGCGCAATGGCTTCCTCACCCTTAATACCTTCCTTGGCCATTAAGGAGGGATTAGTAGTCACGCCATCCAGAATACCTAAATCGTTTGCTTCCTTTATTTGGTCAAGGTTGGCGGTGTCAATAAAAAATTTCATGTAATCGATTTAAAGAGATGATAAATAAAATATGGTCTCAGTTGCCTTCGGGAGCCTCAGGCTGACAAAAATTATAAAAACAAAATGCAACAATTGAAATTCGCAGATAGGATTTCCAGTTGTTGCATTTCAAATGTTTTAAAAATCGGCAGGCTACTCACATCGCACCGCTCAACCGCCTATCCTTGCTGTATTCCTACCCTGGGGAGGTTCAGCAGGAGCTGGCCGTATAAGACCTGCCGGCTGCAAATGTAAGGGTTGGGAATAAAACCGGTAAAATTTTTTTGTGCACCCAGCAAATGAACAGGAATGGAGAGACGGTGACGTCGCTCCATTCATTTATAGGATTAGAAGTGGGCTTTTATCACAGCGAAGAAATTAAAAACTTATTCAGCAGGTGCAATAAGCATCAACTGGTGCTCCAATTGCTTCAATTTGATTCTTTCGTTTCGCAATTCGTGTAGTTTCTTGCCCAATTCTATTTGGCTTTTGTAGAAGGACTTCAACCGCTGTATCTTTATTTCAAGAAACAGTCTTTGGTTTTTCAATAGTAGGTTTTTCATAATAACCAATAGCCAAACCAAGTGCCACAAAAAATAATGAGCCATATTTTAACAGCAACCACTTTAATAATATCATGCTACAACCCAACTTCTCTCCTTTCCCAACCATTGATACAGAGCGTTTGCACCTGCGTGCAATAACCATTCAAGACGATGAGGCCCTATTCATTTTAAGAACAGAAGATGCAGCCAATAAATACCTGGACAGGGCAAGACCGACACTGGTTACAGAACTGCATCAATTGATTACCAAAATAGCATATGGCATCAGCAGTAACACAGCCATTGCATGGGCAATAACCTTGAAAGAAAATCCTGGACAATTAATTGGCAGCATCAGTTACCACAAAATTGATGCAGACCATCACCGTGCAGAAATTGGCTACATGATCCTCTCCGCCTATTGGCGTAAAGGCCTAGTAAGTGAAGCCATCAAAGCGGTGATTGATTATGGGTTCAATGAAATGAAACTGCACAGCATTGAAGCCAATATCAATCCAAACAATGAAGCATCAAGAAATATACTGTTGAAGTTTGGCTTTGTGAAAGAAGCCTACTTTAAAGAGAACTATTACTTTGATGGAAAATTTTTTGACAGTGAGATTTATTCGTTGTTGAATGGAAAACAATAACAAATTGAACATAATAAGTCCTGAAGAAAGATTACCAAAAGAAATTTTTGAAAAAGCCATTATTTGTTCCAATGAATTTGGTTGGAAAAAGTTAGATTTTATACATGCCGTCGAATCAGCTAGAGAAAAACAAATGGCAATTATCGGCGGTCAAGTTCAATATCGTTTTCCTGATGCAACATGCCAATTATATTGGTTAAGTTATGACCCAGCTAAAAGACAATTAGATGAAGACTGGTTAACTTACTGCAATAGAACGACATCAGAATGCATAGACAAATTCATTATACTTATTGAATCAACTGATATTCAAAAGGAAGCCTCTGATAACTTTGGTTACTTAGCTAAGAAAGTAGAGCAAGGAGTTAATATTGCTGACTTCCAAGTTTTCATTTTATACTTTGATGATAAGGAAACGGATTCTTTTCTAAATTAACATCATCTTTATTAAGTCCATCTTCCTCCATACATGTACAGAAGTTACAACAATACTTCACTGTTGAAACCACTGCCCGCAACACAATCCCTCCAACTCTTTCCATCTTCCGTACTTTCGCAGCAATGGAACAGAAAAAATATTCAACAGAAACCATTCTTGCCAACCTCAAGATTGATGCACTGAACGAAATGCAGTTGGCGGCCATACAGACCAATGAACAGGATAATGACGTGCTGCTTTTATCGGCCACTGGCTCCGGCAAAACATTGGCTTTTTTATTGCCCTTACTGCCAATGCTGCAAACCGCCAACAGGCAAACAAAAGCTTTAATCATAGTCCCTTCCCGTGAACTGGCACAGCAAATAGAACTGGTGTTCAAGCAAATGGGCACCGGCCTAAAAATAACCTGCTGCTATGGCGGACACAAAAGGGAAACAGAAGAAAACAATTTGATTGAACCACCAGCCCTATTGGTGGGGACACCCGGCCGTTTGGCTGACCATATCCGCAGGGGAAACATTACAGTGGACAGTATTGAAACTTTGGTACTGGATGAGTTTGACAAAAGTCTGGAACTGGGCTTCCAAGAAGAAATGAGCTTTATCATTGGCTCATTGCCCAACGTGAAGAAAAGGATGCTGACATCTGCGACGGCCTCTGTTGAAGTGCCTTCCTTCATCACCATGAGCAATACCACAGAACTCAATTTTCTATCTAATGAAATTATTTCAGAAGAAAAGCTGGCAATAAAATCTGTCATGTCCCCTATCAAGGACAAAGTGCAGACCTTGTTCCAATTGATTTGCTATTTGGGCGATAGGTCAACCATTGTGTTCTGCAACCACCGTGAATCTGTTGAGCGTACCAGTAATATGCTAGCTGAAAAAGGCATCATTAACGAGTTTTATCACGGAGCCATGGAACAACAGGAACGTGACAGTGCCTTGTGCAAGTTCCGGAATGGCAGCACCAATGTACTAGTGACCACAGACCTTGCCGCCCGTGGGCTGGATATTCCCAACATCCGTTACATCATCCATTTCCATTTGCCGCATACCGAAGATATCTTCACCCACCGCAATGGCAGGACCGCAAGGATGGATGCTAGTGGTACCGCCATTTTAATTTTGAATGATGAGGAAACCATCCCGAGTTATATAAAGGAGTTTGTGGAGAAGATTGACCTCCCCGATAACAGCCCATTGCCCGATAAACCAAAATGGACTACCCTATTCATTGCTGCTGGAAAAAAGGACAAGGTGAATAAGATTGATATTGTTGGTTTCCTGAGCAATAAAGGCCAATTGAAAAAAGAAGATATTGGTTTAATTGAGGTGAAAGACTTTTTCTCATTTGTAGCTGTGAAAAAAATAAAGGCTGGTTATGTTTTGCAGTTGATAAAGAATGAAAAAATCAAAAACAAAAAAGTGAAAATTGAAATAGCGAAGTAAAATTTTCGGGACAATAGCATAGCAACCAGTACTTAATAAGACACGTTTCTTTATGGACAGGATTGAAAAATTAAAAGAATTCCTACAAGCCAATCCCAAGGATAATTTTTTACGCCACGCATTGGCATTGGAATTCATTAAAGCTGGACAGGATGCAGAAGCAAGAACTTTGTTCGAAACTATTTTAACTGAATCACCAGATTATATCGGTTCCTATTACCATCTTGCCAAATTGCTGGAAACAATGCAGGAAACAAATCTTGCTATAGAATGGTACGAAAAAGGAATGGCTGCTGCAAAAGTTGCAAAAGACAACCATGCATACAATGAACTGCAAGCTGCTTATGAAGATTTGGTGTATTGAAATATCTTTCCAATAAAAAATCCTGATGCAATGCTTCGAGAACTCAGCATCACATCAGGATTTTTTATGTCTTTTAGAACAGCAGGAAATCAGCTTCCCCTTGCACCGCCTGTTTTAACAGGCTTCTTGGCTGCACCGCCACCAGTAGTTTTGCCACTGCTAGGTTTTGCAATAAACTTGGAAGCACCGCTACCGCTTTTTTGGTTGCCGCCAGCAAACTTGCTCTTGTTTTTATCATTTACAGGTAATCCCATAGTAAAAAATTTTGTTCGTTCAAATGTAATGATGTTGCTGGAGAGGAAGAAGAAAATTATTCTTACTGCTTCAGTTTCTTTTCCAGTCCCTCATCAAATTTCACTGCAAATTTTTCAACCTGTTTGGGTATAAGCTTGCAATGGGAAATTACGTCATTATCCAATAGTTTTTTAATCAACGTCCTTCTGGTGTATAGGTACCTTGTAGTGAAATAAATCTTGGAGTTTACAAACGTAATTTTATTGTACAAACGTTTGTCATACTTCCTATGCTCTATCAGTTCCAAAATAATAATCTCCTGCCCTTCCAAATCAAGAATTGAAAATTTATAGGTATCATATTCCCTTATCTTAAAACATTCATTGCCATCAATGATTACGAGACTGTCCTTAAATTTAATTTCCTGGCTAAATACAAAACAGCTTATTAGTAAACTTGAAATGGTTAGTGCCAGTTTTCTCCTGCTGCTTATTGTTTTTATTTTCATGATATGCTAATCGTGGTTCACTGCAACCGGAAGAACTTTACTTTGTCAAATTTGGTACTGGTAATTACACTTATCCCTGAATAGGTAATGATTCCTTTATAATAAGACGTCAGTTCCTTTCTTAAATAGCCGGGTCTTGTACCCCAAAAAATTGTATCGTCCTTAATCATATAACTACCAATATCCTGCGAGTAAATATCACCATAGTTCAAAGCAGTAGTATGTTTATTGTTCTCATCCTTTTTATAGTCAGCATTATGAAGAACAAAACCGTTTTCAAAGAAAGTAAAATACGAGTATTCACCTGTATTGTTTGCAGCCAATCCCTTGTTATCAAAATCAACATACCGCCTGCCAACTTTCAGTTTAGTATTGGTCAACTTAAAATCTTTTGTATAGTACTTGTTTGAAGTTTTTGCAGGCTTTTGGTAACCGCCAAAGCCCGAACCAAAATCTGCACAGCTTTGAAAGCAAAACAAGCTAGAGACTGCAAAGAGAGATAAAATATATTTCAAAGCTGAATTCATTGAGCCTTTTAAGTTTCGTAATTTGGATTTGCTTCAATGTGTTCTTCAATAATATCTTCAATTGCATAATCACCAGTTTCCTCATCATAATTTTTTATAAAATCTTCCAATTCACTTTTACTAAAAGCTGGGCTACATAAAACTTCGTAGTCTCCATCCTTTAAAAGCGACAGTAGAATCTCTTTATAGCTTCCTTCTTTTATTTCAATGCATTCGTCAAAACCATTGTCACAAGTCCAAAGTTCATATCTTCTAACAAACATCCCTTCTATAGAAGTTAAGAACCAAGTTTTGGCCCTTTGGTTATCGTTCCAAGATGTAGTATGATCCCTAAAGCACCATAAAAAACCTCTTTTAAAATCGTCAATTGTTAAAATATCTTCATCAAAATTCCATATACCCCAATCCTCTCGGGACTTATCAAAAATTCCTTTACCGTCATTTCCGTTTATTTGTTCTAGAATAAATTTCGCCCTCGAAATATAATCGTGCCTATTGGTTGATTGTAATTGTTGAGCAACCTTAATATAAAGGTCTAAGGATTCAGACAGTTCCTTTGTCCTAATAGATGCGAGCAAATGAATGCCATCAATATCTTCAAGCATAATATTTTCTGTTTCTAATGGTTTAGGCCCAATAATATTATTCAATAAAAGTACGGCCCACTGCTGCCATCAAAGAAAAAATTACCTAATCAACAAACTCGTTCCTTTTTCAAAAACCTGCTTACCGGTATCCCTATCCGTGTACTGCAGCATCCACACATACACGCCGCCATCCTGCGGTTTGCCAGCAAGGGTGCCATCCCATTTCCTTGTCCAATCATTGGTACTGAAAACAAGTTGGCCATACCGATTGAAAATCCTGAACGTTAATTTGTCTGCCTTGTAAGCATAGAGTGGATAGAGGTAATCATTTTTCCCATCTCCATTGGGCGTGAATGCGGTGGCCACAGCAATATTGCAATTGGGTATCAACTTAATGGTTCGGTAAGCCGTATCATAACAGCCAAAGGTATCTTTCAGCATCAACCGCACAGCAACCTTCGTCTCTTTTGAAACAGGTAGATAAGTTTGCATTGGTGGGGCTTGCAATGTACTGGTGTTGCCATTGTTGAAATCCCAGTTCCAACTAATGATATGCCCCTTACTGCTATCAGAAAAATTTGCTACATCGTTGGGACATAAATAATCGGTCGAAACAAAATTGGCAATCAGGCTATCATTAATCAAATTGATTGTTTGGGTAGTGCTATCACTGCAAATAGTATTGGTTGCCCATAACTTAATCGTCTTCGCTCCAAATTTTGAATACATTCTTACAGGGTTGGCAATCGTGCTGGTAGTACTGTCATCAAATGTCCACTTCCAATTGGTCACACCGTTAGTGGCCGTATATTGAAGATTAAGCGTATCTTCCTTACAGCCATAAAAAAGTTGGTAAGAGAAAACTGCATTGGCAGCACTTAAACCAACAAAACTGATAGTAGAAAGAGGCGTCTCCAACAAACATTCATTCAAAATCGTGTTGCCATCTGTTCCCTTTAACAGTTTAATTTGATAGTTGCCAGCAATTGAAATAGGAGCAGTTAAATTAAGGGTAATAGCCGTAGTTAAATCACTGCTTGGATAAACTGAACTCACAACTGAAATAGTAATGGGTGCAGGACCAGTAATAGCAAAATCGCTTAAGTCCGTTGCAATAGAACTGAAACGAATAGGTTTCCTGAAAACCAACTGCAGACTGGTTGCAGAACAGGGAACTGGCGAAATACTGTCCATTAATGTGGGCGTTTGCGGCAGCACCGTAAAAGGTTGACTATCTCCCGCAGGAATCCCTGTGCTGCAGTTGTCCAAAATCGTATTCGCATCCGAACCGTTTTGCACCACGAGCGAATAGTTGCCCGGCGGCAATGGGTTCAACAAACTAACCACCACCGAATCCATATCAAAGGAACTGGTACAGCCCACACCTACAGCAGACGCAACAGCCGAAGAAGGACCAATTGAAAATTCGGAACCAGTACCCGTAAGGCTGTTGCACTTCATCTTTTTGCTAAGCTTAAGGAACACCTGTTTCCCGTCGCAGCTTGCCATAGCTTTTTGCAAAGCAGGAGCAACAGGGTCAGTAATGCCAGCAGTATTTGACGATCCTCCACCAAACGATAAAGTATAACCACTTTGCGAAGGAGTAAAATGGCTAATCATTAATAAATAATCATGACCAGCAAGCAATGTGGGCATCTTTGTTAAAATGGGCGTGTTGCCTTCACACGCATTCAACACAGTGGCTGTTGGGGAAGTTCCTGTAACGCCAGTAGTGCCAGACCAGTTGCAACAAACAAACATCGAAGGATCCGTATAAACATCATTTGGGTTCTTTCCCGTAACATCAAAAATTTGCCAATCATAATCATCGGACAAATTGAATGGCGTAATAGTAAAGCCAAGCGTCCCTGTATTATAGCAAGTGAACTTGTACCAATAGGGATTCCTGTCTGCCAACAAATTGGAACTGCATGGTGGGCATGGCAAAGTGGTGCCATTGCACAGCGGAACAGTATTCTGTACAAAAGTGTTCAACCCGCAAACAGGAAATGATGTTGAAGGTGTTTGTCCCAATCCGGAGCAGGGCTGTGCATTCGCTTTTGCAAGTACCAATACAAACAGCGAAAAAAACAATAGGTGTCTTGATAGCTTCCTCATAAAGCACTAAATTAAGCCTAAGCTGTTAATCCATGCTGGCTAAAAAATACGAATGGCAATCAACTTGCATTGATTGCCATTCCAGTTATTCGGGACCGCCAATAAAATTGGCCATTCGTCAAATTAATTTTCCAAGTTTTTCTTCACATTGTCAAGGTTAGTCTGCATGTCATTACCAATCAGTTTTCCCATGAAAAGATTCATCATGTTCATTGGGTATTTCTGCCTGCCAGTAAATGTAGTCACCAGTTTGGTCTGGTTGCCATTCACTGTTTCCACAGTGGTAGTTGCATAGTTGGTTGCTTCAAAAGGTTTTTTGAAACGGATTTCCACCTTTATATTATCATTGCCCATCGCAATAATCTCCTGTGCCCCCACGCCCACATTTTTATCTTCACTTGTCCATGATGATGTAAAGCCAACCGTTCCGTCAACACCAGCGTATAGAAGTTTTATATTGGGATCCTTCATTACCCAAACACTGTACTTCTCCTGGTTCTTGATTAACTTAACATAGTTGAACACATCTTCTTTCGGCTTATTGATGGTTACTTCTCTGCTTATACTAAAATCCTTTTTCACGAAAAGGGCAATAAGGAGGAACAGGACAATGATAACAAGGATAACCAACAGGATTGTTTTCATAATTTTCATATTGTTTATTTTGGTTGAAAGGTTAAAGTAAGTTTATTCTTTGGTTGATGAATAATTAAGCATCCAGTTATGGCCAAACTTGTCTGTTAATTCACCATACAGAGCACCCCAGAATGTTTGCCCCAATGGATGAGTTATTTGCCCACCGATAGACAAATTCCCAAAAAAAGTTTTTATCTCCGTTTCTGTACTGCAATTGATGCAGAGCGAAACCGTATTGCCTTTTACCAATGCAGCCCTACACATATCGGTGCCCATCAGTATCAATGAATCATTGGTTAACGATGAATGCAGGATGCTCTCCCCCATTTGTTGTGGCATATCACCCGCTACTGGCGAATCCTTTACCTTCCGCAAAACAAGTTCACCTCCAAAGCATTCCTTATAAAAAGTCATTGCTTCACGGCAATTACCATTAAAGGTTAGGTATGAATTTATTTGTGCCATGTTTTTTATTTTACAATCACAATTTTAAATGGATACAATGTTGCTCCGCAAACAGGCACATTGAACCTGATTGTTAGCAAGGCAACTATACAAGTGGCTTCGCCAAATGTTTACCGGGAAGTAAGAAAGGCGGGAAAACTTTACTTATCGTCTTTCCTACTTCCAATAAACCATCCATCATTTGCTTACAAATGATTTTATTTACCACGAAGACACAAAGGGCACTAAGAAAGCGAAGCTCAAACTTTTGTATTATTCAACTCCACTTTTATTGAGAAGCAAATAAATAAGGCTTTACTTTCCGTCTTTCTTACTTCCCGGTAAAATATCCATCATTTGCTTGCAAGTGATTTTCTTTACCACCAAGACACAAAGGGCACTAAGAAAGCAAAGCTTAAACTTTTGAGTTCTTTCAACTTCCACTTTTATTGAGAGGCAAATAAATAAGGCTTTACTTTCCGTCTTTCTTACTTCCCGGTAAAATATCCATCATTTGCTTGCAAATGCACCAAGAAAGCGAAGCTTAAACCATTGTGTTCTTAGTGCCTTTGTGGTTAACCGTCCTGTTTACTTGCTTGCGAAGCAAATATTGAATTCTGAGTTACTTGATTATTTACGCCTCTTCCAATTCCTTTATATTAAACTTCACTGTTTTCATCACCACTTGCATTACACGTTGCGATTTAGCAGCATCACCACTGCCCATCAATTGGCCCAATACCTTAGGAACGATTTGCCATGATACGCCAAACTTATCCTTCAACCAACCGCATTGGCTTTCCTTGCCCCCATCACTCGTCAATGCATTCCAATATTTATCTATTTCTGCTTGGTCTTCACATTCCACAAACAGCGAGACACCCTCATTAAATTTGAATTCATGTGCACCAAATCCGTCCATGGCTGCAAATAAATCCTTTGCCAAAATAAAGTGCCCAAACTTAAGCGTGCCCACTTGCTGTCCCTCACCTTCTTGGTACAATTGAGCTTCATGTGCTTTTGAATCCGGGAACAGTGAAGTATATAATTGAATGGCTTCTTGTGCCTTGCCATACACTTCACCAACAAAAAGAAATACGGGAACAATCTTCTCGCCACCTTTTGACAGGTCGCCAAGCATCAGTTGCCAAGTCATACCGAATTTGTCCACTACCCAACCATATTTTTCTGACCAAGGATATTTATCCAGAGCCATCATGGCCTTTCCGCCTTCCAATAATTTACTGTAAGCGTTTTCAATCTCCTCGTCGCTTTCGCAAGTAACCATAATGGAAATCGAAGGATTTATTTTGAACATTGGCCCACCATTCAGTCCCATAAACTTCTTGCCCTCTATTTCAAAATTCACCACCATGGGTGTATCAACAGTAATCTTCACATTGTTGAAAACGGAGCTGTAGAATGCTGCTGCTGCCTTGGCCTGACCATCAAACCACAGGCATGGATAAATTTTGTTGTTCATAATTATTTTGATTGAAATGAATGAATTGTTTACGCTTAATCGCTCGGTAAAGCCTGTTGAATAGTTGTTTGCCACTAATAGCACAAATCAGCACGAATGTTATACACGAATTTTATTTGTGCCAATTAGTGCCATTCGTGGCAAGAAAAATTTGCCTGTGGCCAATTAATTGGCCTCCGTATATTTCTTGAAGTTATTTAAAATCATCTGCCACCCACCCCGCTGCATCTCCACAGGATTTGCATGCTCTGCTTCAAAAACCTCAATCACTTTTGTTTCATCACCATTGGATTCAAATTGCACATCCCAAACCCTACCATCACCCATCGAAAGGCTCAAGCTCTTATTTGGCTGGATATCCTTGTACACGCTCCAAAAATCAAAACCAAAACTGCCATCCTTAGCTTCCATCCTTGCGTCCAGCTTGCCACCCACTTGCAAATCATTCGTAGCCCTTGGGCATTGCCAGTCATCACTCGCAAAGCACCAGCCTTTAATATGCTCGGGATTGTTCCAGTAGTCCCAAACTTTTTCCACTGGGGCATTTACAGTTGCCTCAACCGTAATCAGGAAAGGTTTTTCGGAAATTTCCTTTACCGAATCCAATGCCTTTGGAAAAGCAGCCTTAAAATATTCCACCATGTTAAAATCCTCAGCAATGTCCACACTCACTTCAAGATTAGTGTTGCCGTTTTCCTCTTTCAATGTATAAGTTTCCATGGCACCAGCCCAAGCTGCAGAAGCTGCATTATTTGGCTGTTCCTCAAAATTTTTCAGTTCGCCCAAATGTTTGAAAGCCATATATTCATTGGGCACCAATTTTTCAATAACACTGTACATCCCACCACCGTCTGGTCCAAGGAACTGTATCTTGCTTCCCTCCTTCCAATCCGATACGGCGTAGGAACCTGCATGGAATGCACTGGTCCATTGGCGGTAAGTTTCGTCTGTCCACAATACCTGCCATACTTTTGGTGCAGGTGCATTGATGCTGAGGTTGAATGTTAATTTTTCCATGGCTTTATTTTTTGGTTATGATAAATTGGTTTTCAAATTTCAATGACCCTATTCTTTTGCCTACCTAAAAGGCGACAAGACAGGAATTATACCCGACGAACTTTGTACGCTTTCAAATTGACAACACAAACATAGATACGGATTCTTACAATGCTACTGTGCAAAAACGTCATTCTAAAGGGTTGATTGCGACAGTGGGTTTGCCTACATTTGATTCATATTTACCGGGAAGTAAGTAAGACAAGAAGCCCACGTATGCTTGTAAGAACAAAAGCCACGCTTCTTGTTCATTAGGTGACAAGTAATAAAACGCCAAGTTCAATTTTCTTCCCTCCTTACTTACTTCCCGGTAAAATAAAGTGGCGAAGCCGCTTACCCTTTGTGAACTTTGTGCCTTTTCCGATAAGTCGGAACTGGTCGTAGTTAAAACAAAAAGGTATTCCTGCGAAGCAGAAAATATCTTTCAATAAAACTTATTGTAAAAGCTAATTGCCGCTCATGAAAAACGTATGCATCCTCGTTCCGGAAACTGCCGTGGTAGAAGCCGTGGCCGACCCCCATTATATGTTCAAAGCAGTGAACCAATTCTTATTGGCATCAGGCAAGGAAGCACTGTTCAACGTGCAGTTGGTTGGATTGACAAAAGAAGTTAGGATGAACAGCAGGATGTTTGTGGTCCATACAGATATGCTATTGAAAGACGTAAAGAAAACAGACCTTATTTTTATTCCTGCATTAAGTGGCGACATGGAAGTTGCCCTTGAAGCCAACAAGGAATTCCTCCCTTGGATGGTGGAACAGTACCATAACGGTGCAGAGCTTGCATCCTTGTGCATCGGTGCTTTTCTCCTAGCTTCAACAGGATTGCTGAATGGAAAGAAATGTTCTACCCACTGGAACGCAGCCAATGATTTCAGGAATATGTTTCCCCAAGTGGAACTGGTGGACGGGGCCATCATTACAGAAGAGCAGGGCATCTATTCAAGTGGTGGTGCCAACTCCTACTGGAATTTATTATTGTACTTGGTGGAGAAATATACCGACCGTGACACCGCCATTCTTGCCTCCAAATACTTTGCGATTGATATTGACAGGGACAGCCAATCTGCCTTCATGATGTTTGAAGGGCAGAAAAACCATGATGATGGGGATATTAAAAAAGCACAGGAATTTATTGAGAACAATTACTGCGACAAAATTTCTGTTGACCAGCTTGCAGATATATGTTTAGTGGGTAGGAGAAGTTTTGAACGCAGGTTTAAAAAAGCTACCAACAATACTGTGGTTGAATACATGCAGCGTGTAAAAATAGAAGCCGCCAAAAGGCATTTTGAAAGCAGCCGCAAAAATATCAATGAAGTAATGTTTGATGTGGGCTATACAGATACTAAAGCGTTCAGGACAATATTCAAAAAGATAACTGGGTTGACACCTGTGGAGTACAGGAACAAGTATAATAAGCAGGTGGCGTAGATTAAGGCATATCAATCATTTGAGTGCAGGAAATCTTAGCTTACAAATTAAATCTCATGGGACTTGATAGCATTGAACTTATAGTTGAAGTAGAAAAATACTTCTCTATATCCATTCCTGATAGGGAAGCTGAAAAAGCTTATACAGTTGGTAAGCTCGTAGATTGTGTCGCAAATATTCTTGGTATAAACAGATATGATTTTTCGTTGAGGGAAAAAACATTCGCATTAGTAAAAACCGAATTAATCAATTTAAAGAAAGGGATAAATAACTTCTCTATAAATAGCAAAGTCATAGACAGCTTGGATATTCACGACCAACCGCTCATCACTGAACTTGAAAATAAAATAAACTTAAAATTGCCCTGTATCGACTCAAAACAGGAAAACAAATCGTGGCTATTGGAAAAAATAAGGAAATGGTTCCCTGGTATCGACCAGGTTGATTCTGAAGAAATTAATTGGAAGAAGTTCATTGACATTATTCTTGCAACGAACCTGGAAAATATAATCTTGCCTACCCCGTATAATTCCAAATATGAAATCTATATAGCTATTATGAGAATCACCGGTGACAAGATAGGCGTGAATTATGCCGAAATAGGTATAGAAAAATCTTTCACAGATGATTTGGGCGTTGATTAAAGTTGCACCGTTTACTAAATCAACCTTGATAAGTATCCAACCACTCCCCCAACTCCTTTTCTTCCAATTCCAATTTCCCAATCTTAATTCTCAATTGCATTTGTGCAGTAGTACTGTACTTTTTCAACTGCAATACTTTTACATGCTCTACATAATTCAAAGAAGCGATATCCAATTCTGACAATTTTATCTTTGGTGGCTCTGTCCACAAGAAAGTTACGGCCTGCAATGCTTTTTCGCATTGTCCGTATTTCTTTGCCACTCCCTCTAACTGTAAACGCAATTGGTTAAGCACCATTTGGCATTTTGACAATTTTCTTTGGATGGATTTTTTTTCCTTGTCCGTTGGTTGCAGTGCTGCCATGGCTTTTGTACCCATCGGAAGGTTTCCTGCTTCAAAAGCTTTATAAAGCAAATTCCAACGAATCACTGCTTTTGTGGGCAATGAACGCTTATTGATTTCTTCCATTGATAATTGCCCACGCTCCACAGAAAGAAGTCCAGCCATTTGTTCTTGGGAAAGACCGAGTTCTTCACGCATTGTTTTTATCTCTTCCATAACTGTTGCAGTTTTTGATAAAAATATAAAAGTGCAACAGCCCTGTTGCAACTTCTGTTGTTGCAATTTAAATTGCAACAAAATATACTGCAACAAAAGAATGCTAAAGTTTTGCCATAGTTATTTGAACAAACAAGAAAGTAATTTTTGGAAGACGAAGATATTTAAGGAAGCCTAATACAAGACCATTATACTGTGTTCGTCAATAGTTTTGAAATGACCAATGATTGAGATATAGAACTGACATATATTGGTATATACTTGCAGTTTTCAGAGGAGACCATTGAAGAAATTTGTTCCTGTTCAGATCCTGAATAATTCAAAAGCAATCAATAGGATTTGGGTAAACTGCTACAGTTCATTTTTTTCTACCAAAACAATCTGTTGCAGTTTTCAAAAGAAGTTCAAAAACTGCAACGTGCTTGTTGCAACTTTCACCGTTGCAATTTAAATTGCAACAAGATTTTCTGCAACAGAATTATTTGTTTATAAATTTGCAGTCTCAACTACAATCAACCACTTAATGTGATAGCTAATTTCTTTCAGACAAAATAGATAGTAATACACGGCTACTGGTTTACTATAATTTTTTCATGCTTAAAGAAAGGAATTATGCTTACGCTGCAACATCTCAGCTACGTACATCCCAACAAAAATTTGTTGTTTAACAACATTAGTCTCAACATCAATAAAAATTCCAAGGTTGCCGTTATTGGCAATAATGGTTCAGGAAAATCAACGCTCCTGAAAATAATTGCTGGAGAACTGCTTCCATCAAGTGGGCAATTGACAATTGATGCAACACCATATTATATACCACAAATTTTCGGGCAGTTTAATGACTTGACAATTGCACAGGCTTTGGGGATAGCAACAAAACTAAACGCCCTGCAAGAAATACTTAATGGCAACGTAACAGAAAACAATTTGCATTTATTGGATGATGATTGGACGGTTGAGGAACGCTGCCATGCCGCACTGAACCATTGGCAGTTGACCAATTTGGATTTGACGCAAAAAATGGAAACGCTGAGTGGCGGGCAAAAAACAAAAGTTTTCCTAGCAGGCATTTCCATTCACCTACCAACATTTATTTTATTGGACGAACCCAGCAATCATTTGGACAGGGCTGGAAGGGAACTATTGCACCATTTTATCCAATCCACTTCCAGCACTTTGGTGGTGGTAAGCCATGACAGGGAATTATTGAACCTGCTGAATACTGTTTGCGAACTGGGCAAACATGGTCTTACTGTTTATGGCGGCAATTATGATTTTTATACCAAGCAGAAACAACTGGAAAACGATGCGTTGAGCCAGCAATTGAGCAGCAAGGAAAAAGCTTTGTGGAAGGCGAAGGAAAAGGAACGGGAGACTTTAGAAAGGCAGCAAAAGTTGGATGCCCGTGGAAAGAAGAAACAGGAGAAAGCTGGCGTTGCCACCATTATGCTGAATACTTTAAGGAACAATGCAGAAAGAAGTACTTCCAAAATAAAAAATGTTCACGCTGAAAAGATTGGCGGGATTGCACATGAACTGCAAGAACTGCGAAAGGAATTGCCAGCTATTGACAAGATGAAATTCGGCTTTGAAGACACTGCATTGCATAGGGGCAAAATATTGTTTAAGGCAACAGGAATCAATTTTGCTTACGGCAATAAATTTCTTTGGGAAGATTTGCCGAACTTTCAAATCACCAGTGGGGAACGCATTGCCCTCAAAGGCTTGAATGGTTCGGGGAAGACGACTCTGATAAAAATAATCTTGAGAGAACTGGTTCCTGCAAGTGGAACGGTTTACCGTGCAGCCAATAAACCTGTTTACATTGACCAGGACTATTCAATGATTGACAATAAGCTAAAAGTTTACGAGCAGGCAATGCAGTTCAATAATGCCGCATTGCAGGAACACGAGATAAAAATTAGGCTGAGCAGGTTTTTATTTACAAAGGAAGATTGGGACAAACCTTGCCATGCACTAAGTGGTGGCGAAAGAATGCGGTTGATGCTTTGCTGCTTGACGATTGGTGCACAGTCGCACGACATGATTATACTGGATGAACCAACAAATAACCTGGACTTATTGAATATAGACATATTGACGGCGGCCATTAGTGAATACCAAGGCACATTGGTTGTTGTATGCCACGATGAATATTTTTTGAAGCAAATAAATATTGAACGGACAATTTACTTATAAGGCATTCAATAAACAGAGAACAGTTCTGCTTAAATAAACAATAAATTTGTTCTGGTTTCAGGTGCAATAATCAGCAGATACTGTTTATTTTAGTCGCTCCTTAGATTTTAAGAAGCCAACCTATATAAACCCAATTGAACCAAATGAAAAAAAACGGTTTTTATAATCCACAACCACAAAACAAAAAAACTGACCGCATCCTGAGGATCACGATTGTTGTTTTGGCTGTGCTGCTTATTTTAACCGTTATTACCATAGCCATCGTGACCAATAGGCTGAACTCATTTCCCCAGAGATAATTTTATAGGCAGCATTGCACCAATACAAAAGGTCTTATCCTTTTTTTGTTTACATTGGTTTCCGATTTCACTTTTTCTAACTCCTTAAAATTGTTTATGAGAAAAATTTACCTGCTTCTATTTGGCATGTTGAGTGTCTTTGTTGGTTTTTCACAGGTTTCCGTAACTGCCACAGTAGGTACTGTGGGACCCACTGCTTACACTAATTTAAAAGCTGCTTTTGATGCCATTAATGGCGGCACACACAAGGGTGTGATTGCTATTGCCATCAGTGGTTCAACTACTGAAACCAGCACCATGATATTAAATGCAAGCGGTAATGGCAGTGCATCCTATACAGCTATTTCCATTAAGCCCACTGGTGGTGCAAGCAGGACAGTATCTGGAGATTTTCCCGGTGCACTGATTGATTTTGATGGAACTGACAATCTAACCATTGATGGTTTGAACTCAGGCGGAAATGCATTGACCATTTCAAATATTAATACTACTGCAGGTGCTTCCACCATCCGATTTATTAATGATGCAAGCAACAATACTGTTCAAAATGCAACAGTACTAGGTGCTGGTTCAAGCCTCACTTTCGGCACCATTTTTTTCAGCACGGGTACTGCAACAGGCAATGACAATAACACGATAAATAATTGCAACATCACTGATGCTGCAACAGGAACTTTTCCTGTGAACGCCATCTATTCAAGTGGCACTGCAACGACTGGCCAGGAAAATAGTGGCAATATTATTTCCAACAACAATATCTCCAACTTTTTTAATCCCGACTTCGTAACGGTGGGCTTGTTGGTTGGTCCTGGAAACACAGATTGGACTATCTCCAACAATAAATTTTTTCAAACAGCATCAAGGACTTATACCACTGCAGCCATTCATCGGGCTATACAAATAACTGCTGGCAACAATTACACTATTATTGGAAACATTATTGGCTATGCTTCATCTTCCGCAACTGGTACCTATACAATGGCTGGCACAGTTGCTACACGTTTCATTGCTATTGACCTAGCAGTTGGTGGCACTGTTGCAAGTAGCGTACAGAATAATACCATCACCAGTTTTTCATTGACAACAAGCAGTAATGCAAGTGGCGCTGCCGCTTCACTAGGTGGTATTTGGAGTGCCATCAACATTACTTCTGGTGATGTGAATGTTGGAACAGTTACCGGAAACACGATTGGCAGCACAACAGCAACGGGTGCCATTACTTTGATACCGACAGTAGCAAGTTCAGGAGCTATTCCTATCAGTTCTGCCACCACAGGAACAGTAAATATTTCCAATAATACAATTGGAGGCATTGACTTTGTACCTACTGGTGTGCTATCGGGAAATATTCAATCAATACAAGTTAGTGCCAATACTGTATCAGCAACGGTTAAGGACAATATCATTGGCAATTCATTGCCCAACAATATAAAAATTGGGGCATTGGGCATAACGACAGGAAATGGTTTGATAAGGGGTATTTTTATAGGTACCACTAATACAGGAACCATTTTGGTTACTGGAAATACTATTAGGAACCTTACACATAATAGCAGCAGTTCAACGGCACTTTTTAGAGCGATAGAATGCCAAACAGGAACAGCCACTATATCCAACAATGTCATTAGTAATGTTACTGCTGCAGGTGCTTCAACCTCCATCACTACAACGGAAGGGATTGGTATTTTGGCAACTACAACAGCAACTGGATTAACCATTGATGGCAATACGCTTTCAAACCTCAGTGTTACCAATTCAACTACTTTATCAGGCCCGGTTATCTTGGGCATCTACCTTAACTCCGGCGTAAATGATGCAAAGGTTACAAGAAACAAAATTTATGGGTTTTCCAATTTGGGCAATGCTACAAGCCTTACAGTTCCTAGCTTAATTGCAGGTATTTATATACGTGATGCAGGTACGGCTTCACCCAACATACTTGTTGCGAACAATATGATTTCATTCGGCAATGCACAAGCAACAAACAGTGCCATTATAGGTATATGGAATGCGACTGCATCTACCAGTGGGCTTGTCACAAAAATTTATTACAACACGGTAAACATTGAAGGGACAGTAACCACAGGAGCACAACCAAGTTTTTGCTATTACCGTGGCGACTTCAGTGCAACAGGATTGGCAACACCAACAGTAGATTTGAAGAATAATATTTTTACCAACGCACGTTCAGGGGGTACAGGTAAACATTATGCGATTGCAAATGGTTATCCAAGTGCTGCAAGCAATACGGGTGGATGGATTGCAAATTCGAGTGACTACAATATTTTGAATGCCAATAGTGCAACAGTTGGCTACTGGTCAGCAGATGTAACTTTTGATGGATGGCAATTTGCATCTTCAAGTGATGCACACAGTTATACAACTGCACCCATTACCTATGTCAATTCAGCATCTGACCTCCACTTGGTTACTACTGCAAATACAGCAGTGGATGGCAAGGCCACACCAATAGCAGGTACAACCATTGACATTGACAACACTGCAAGGAATGCAACCACACCGGATATTGGTGCAGATGAATTTATATACACTGGTCCATCGGTGCCAATCATCATGGAATATTTTAATGGCAGAAAGTTGAACAGCAGCAATGCGTTGAACTGGAAATCCGGCTGCACTTCAACCTCTGTAAGGTTTGATATTGAACGCAGCACTGATGGAAGGAAATTTGCCAGCATTGGTAATTTCTCTGCTACGCAAACACGCTGTGCACAGCCATTTGATTATGCTGACAACAACCCACTTGCAGGAACAAACTATTACCGTTTGAAAATGACGGAAGCCGACGGTAGGGTCTACTATTCGGCTATCATTGCCATCATCAATAAGGAAACAGGATTTGAAATAGTGGGCATGATGCCAACGCTTGTTACAGGTGGCACTGCGGTATTGAATGTAACTGCTGCACAGAATAGCAAATTGGAGATTACCATAACAGATATGAACGGCAGGATTATGCTGAAACAAAACAAGTCAACAATCATTGCAGGTTCCAATATGCTCACTATTGACTTGGGCAAACTTGCCGCTGGAACATACCAACTTACTGGCTTTACCACAGAAGGAAACACCGGAACGGTAAGATTTGTGAAGCAATAGAAATAATTGGTTAGTGGAAAATAAGAAATAGTTAGTGTGAAATAAAAAATCCCGATTCTATAAAATGAGTCGGGATTTTTTCTGCAAAATATTTTTCTGTTAAGATGGCAAATAGCAGCCCATTTCCGTTTGGTATTCCATGGCAATCTGTTTGGCGTCATCAGCAAAGCGCTCCTTTCCACCTGCATAGATAATTGCCCTGCTTGCATTTACCAGCAATCCGCCATCTGCATTCAAACCATATTTGCTTACTTCTTTCAAGCTTCCACCTTGGAAGCCAATACCCGGCACCAATAAAAAATTATCTGGGATGATGGTTCGGATATTTGTCAGTTCACTTGCTTGTGTGGCACCAATAACAAACATTAAATTGTCTGGCGTTCCCCAAGAAGCAATTTTTTCAATTACTTTCTCATACAGGAACTGCTGCCCTGTCTTCAGCATTTCAAAATCATTGGCCCCCTTGTTGGAAGTTAGCCCTAGCACAATCGTGAACCTGTCTTTGTATTCCAAAAAGGGACGAACAGAGTCTTCTCCCATATAAGGAGCAACGGTGATGGCATCAAAGGGCAGTGTTTCAAAAAAAGCTTTTGCATACTGGCTTGAAGTATTGCCAATATCGCCACGTTTGGCATCAGCAATTTTTAGATGGGTTGATGGGATATGGTGCAATGTTTTTTCCATGGCTTCCCAACCTTTCAAACCCATGGCCTCATAGAAAGCAGTATTTATTTTATAACTAACGCAATGGTCTTTGGTTGCATCAATAATGGCTTTATTGAATTCAAATACTGCATCCGGATGCGATTGCAAATGTTTTGGAATCTTGGTTAAATCAGTATCCAAGCCAACACAGAGATAGGAACGCTTTTCTTTTATTTGATTGATGAGGTAGTTTCTATTCATGCTGCGAAACTAATAGGAACATCCTAACTTCCAAAGTATTCCATTTCCTTACTGAAATCCATGTAGGCAAACTGCTGCTGCAAATATTTTGTTTTATCCAGATAAGAAGCCATGAATTTCTTGTGCTGCTGTGATGTTGGGTTGAATGCCTTATGGTTAAACGCCAAATTGATGCTGGCAATCTCTTCCATCAAGGATTTTGTTTCGGTGTTCATGCAAGCATTTACGAATTTCTCCCAAACATATTGGGTGGCGTGGTAGTTAGGATGCACCAAATCCTCTGCATAAAAACGGTAGTCACGCAGGTCGTCAATCACCAGTTCATACGCTGGAAAATAATAGAGCTTGGACAATTTTTCTATAAGATGGTGAACTGCAGAGATCAGCACTGCCTTGCTCCTATTATTATCCACCACACCTTCACGTAAATGCCTTACGGGGCTAATGGTAAAAATAACTTTGATATTTGGGTTCAATGCCCCTAGCCTATCCAGCATGGTGCCCAGCACTGTAATTACTTGGCCAACGTCCATCAATCTTCTTTCAAACCAATCAGCAGGGGCTTTGTGGTTATTGGCGGCCACTGTTCCCACTTGTGCATTGCTGGCTTTGTCTGTTAATGTATAAATCCATGCGGAACCCAAAGTGACCAGTAAATAATCTGCCTGCTTTATATAGACATGGGCTTCAGCAGTGGAAGTATTTATTTTATGCAAGGCTTCATCAGTAGTTAATCCAGAGAACCTGCTATGGTGTTGCCAGCTATGCCAGGCTTCGTTGTAATTAAATAAATCATTCTCCGTATACTGTTTATTTTCCACCACATTTATGACGGCTTCTGCCACACTTACTGGGTTGAAAAGAATACCATTCGGATTTTCCAGCACGGAAAATTTATGCTTACGCAATTTCTCGCCAATATTTTCCGTGAAGCAGCTACCCACCAGAAACAATTTATGCTGGTGATTGATGGATTGGGGCAAAGGTTTTATATCAAACTCGTAATGGAATTTCATGCGGCGAAGGTCTGCAAAAAAATATCATCATTGACAACGGACGTAGTTCAAAATTATTTGTAAGAATCGACGAGCGTTTCAGCATAACAATTTTTATAAACGAAAATGCCATTGACATTTTTTATCCAGACCATTCCTATAGTGGGGACACATCTTTGATGAAAGGCATTACCATTTAATGGGGATGTTCTTTTTTTTCTTGATAAAAAAAAGAACCAAAAAAAATCAAGGACAACCGCCTCATCCGGCTTTCAGCCCGAACTGCGTTCCCAACCTTCGCGGCTCGGTTGCTCCTTAAGGAGAAGGGAAGCGGATGCAGTTTATTTCCGCCCGTTTGTCCGGCCAACGCCACCATAGGTGTAGCGGGTTGAATTTTATTGCTGAGAGGTTGAGTTTTGGTTGACTGGTTTGTTTGGTCGCATTGGAAATTTCGTCCAGCACTGCATTTGTTGCTTTGAAAAAATTATTCCTGCGGAATTTTTTCAATCCCGACTGCGTCGTGACCGTAACATATGAGATGCCTATTGGCATCCTGCACAGGATTGGCGAAGGGCTGGCTGTTCGATTGATGGCTAAATGATTGTTCAATTGCTGGCTAATGGCTGATTCCCGCTTCTTATTTCCTAGAGAGAGGGGTGGATGCCAAGCTATGCTTGCAAAATATGTCCACACGATAGGACCATTCGGGACTGAGTAGCTCTAAATGCGATTCCGAAATTTTTCTTCCGTAGAACAGACTTCGAGAGCCTCAGCCTGACAATATGTTTATTTATAAGGGTCACCAACTTTTTACTGCAGCAATAAGAATAATAAATAGATTTATCCCCTTACCAAACTGCGACCATGCGTTTTTTTTCTTCCAGATACAATTATCTTTTACTTGTAGCCATCTTTGCCATCATCGTTGCTTTCAACTTTAAAAAGCCGATGGGTTTTTTCAGGGAAAGCAACCCGGCACTGGTTTGCATCAATAGCGATTTCTGGATGAAGCATGATTCAATAAGGAAGCTGCACATTCCTGTAACCAGTTATGCTTTCAATTCAGGGGCATCCATAGAAAGCCAATTGAACAGTACCTGCACCACATTTGGCTACGGTTGGTTTGCTGCTCCCTATTATTTTTTCTCCATTACGCATATTCCAGTTGGCGATATCGGCATTAGGATATTTTCCCTTTGCTGGCTGTTGTTTACCCTGTTCGGCGTTTATGTACTTGCAAAAAAAATCATTGCCGTTTACCAATTGCCAAAACAATTGCTTCCATTAATCATTTGGTTTTATACGCTGGCTCCTACCGTTTTATGGTACAATGTGCATGGCTATGTACATGAAACAGCAGTGCTGCCTTTCTATTTTTTTGCTTGGGCTTTTTTCTTGGATTATTTGCACAATGGCAACAACATAAAGCAATTGCTTCTCACTGGATTATTTTTATTGGTGGGTGTGCAATTTGACTGGTTACCCTGTTTGCAGGCTTTTGTAATGGCTATTTATTTATTACTCAACAAAAAAAGATTGAAAAACCAATGGGCTTTCCTTGTCCCCTCATTGGCAATACTGCTTGGAGTGGCTTATATATTTTATACTTATGCCAGTTGGGCCGGAACAGAAAAATATATAGCGTTCATGAAATCAAAGTTCCTAAGCAGGACTGTAGGTGCTGGCAACTTGAATATCATTCCTTTTATTAGTCACCACTTCAACATTATCATTTTCTATGCAATCAGTTTTGGCATGGCAGCTATTTTATTTATTGCTGGGCTCATAAAACGCAAACCAAAGAATCCAATTATCTGGTTAATGACTGGTGCAGCATTCCTCCACCATTTTGTTTTCTGGGGCTTCTCCTCCGAGCATGACCATGCTGCCCTAAAAATGATGTTTCCAATTGCTTTTATGGCAGCCATATTTATTGCTGCTTTAAAAAAGAACAGGCAGTTGGTAGCCACTTTAATTGTGTTGCTGGTAAATATTGGCCTGTATTTTTTCCTGCATAATTATAATTACAGAAAAGGCATTTACAGGATTCCACGGTATTGCTCATTTCTCGGGGAAACTATTAAGAGTATTTCCACTGATCCCAATGAACTGGTTTTTGTGGATACTGATAATAAATATTTCCCGCAAATTGAGTTCTATGCTGGCAAGAGCTATATCATGGCTTCATCTATAGAGGAGGCAAAACTTTTCATACAGAAAAGGGGCATCGTTGGAAAAGGCTGCTTTGTAAAAATGGGATATGACGGCAGTTATATTGAATCAAAGCACTTTTAAGTTGGTTATTACACGAATTCAGGTGAAAAACAAGCTTTCCACAGCGAAATCCACCTAAAATAATTTTGCCTTAACTTGCCCGCCTCAATGAGAATTAATAACATGGAATGAACCAACGGGTTTTCAATGCCCTTATCTTTAAGCGGCAATGAAAATCTTGAAGCCATTTCTTTCTGACCTATAGTCTTTAAACTAAAACCCCAGAGATGAAAAAAGAAAAAGACGACGATATAGAAACCAGTTTATCTGGTGAAGAAACAACGATAACTGCCAGTGGAGAAGTGAAACCAAAATGGTTTCAACGCCGCCGCAAGGGCATTACCACCCATACATCAGACAAGAAGGAAACACCCGAAGGGCTTTGGAACAAATGCCCCAGTTGCAATTTCATACAGACCACCACAGAACTGGAAGAGAACAAATACGTTTGCCCCAAATGCAATTACCACCACCGCATTGGCAGCGATGAATATTTTGAATACATTTTTGATGAGGGCAGTTACACGTTCCTTTTCGACAATATTGTGAGCAAGGATTTTCTTGGCTTCACGGATTTGAAGAATTACCAGAAACGCCTGGATGAAATACATGCTAAGACAGATTTGAAGGACAGTATGCGTGTGGCAGTAGGAAAGGTAAATGGAGAGGGCTTGGTAATTGCCTGCATGGATTTTGAATTTATTGGTGGGAGCCTTGGCAGTGTGATGGGAGAAAAGTTTAGCCGTGCTGTTAATTACTGCATTGAGCATAAGTTACCTTATATGGTCATCAGCAAAAGTGGCGGTGCAAGGATGATGGAAAGTGCGTTCAGTTTATTGCAATTGGCCAAAACCAGTGGCAAGCTTTCACAGTTGAGCGATGCTAAGCTCCCTTATATCTCTTTTTTAACAGACCCAACTTTCGGTGGCATTTCTGCCAGCTTTGGTATGCTGGGCGATTTAAACATTGCTGAACCCGGTGCATTGATTGGTTTTGCAGGTCCGCGTGTGATTAAGGAAACTATCAAGAAAGATTTGCCGGAAGGTTTTCAACGTAGCGAGTTTTTATTGGAACATGGCTTCCTTGATTTTATTGTTGACAGGAAAAACTTGAAGGAAAAACTGACGCAAGTGATAAGGCTGTTTAAGAATTAATTTTACAAGTAGAATATGATAAGCATCTAATAATCATGTTGTTGGATGCCTATGTGGTGTATAAAGGTTATGGCAAAAGAAATGAACAATAGGCAGGCTTACTACAATTACTTCATAGAAGACAAATATGTGGCTGGCATTGCTTTAATGGGAACCGAAGTAAAGAGCATACGTGAAGGCAAGGTTAGTTTCAACGATGCCTTTTGCATGTTTGAAAAAAATGAACTTTGGGTACGTGGGTTGTATGTAGCAGAATATTCGCATGGCACCATCAATAACCATATTGCAGTACATGATAGGAAACTTTTACTGAATAGAAGGGAACTGAACAAGCTTCAAAATAAATTAAAGGATAAGGGGCTTACGATTGTTCCGCTCAAAGTTTTCCTAAACGAAAAGAATTATGTGAAAGTGGAAATTGGCTTGGCCAAGGGAAAGAAGAATTACGATAAAAGGGAAACGATTAAGCAACGTGATACAGATAAAGAAATTAAGCGTTATTTGAAATAGAGTCTATTTTGAAATTGCCTTCAAGTGCCTCAGGCTGACAGTTACACTTGAATGTAACGTTTAATAAACGAAATTTGTTTTGTCACACCGAGGTTCTCGAACTGCGATTACCGTAATCTTTTCTATAGAACCACTTTTAAGAAGCCAACCCACTCAATCATACTTCGTTTTCTTCTCTGGTACATATTCCGATTGCTCCTTCAAGGAATCAGCAGTTGGATTTTTTGTAACGGCCACTGCTACTTGATAAAGCACCACCAATAAAATGATGGAACCCAGAATTTCGCCCCAAGTAATCATGTAGCCCCACCAACTGTACACTGCTGCTTTTTCTGGTTTCACCGGGTTGAAAATAACTTCCACAGGCTTGCCCTCTGGTAAATCCCTCAACACATAACGGGCATCCACAGCATAATTTTTTTTGTTCAACACAAAAACTGCTTTGGGTATTTTCTGCTGGGATGCACTGTCCTGCAGCCAGTGAATGGTGGCCGCAGAAGTTTCACCATCCACAAAATCCGGTTCACGGGAGTAGATGATATATAAGGAGAAGCAGACGAGGTATAGGATGAAGATGCCTTTGTACATGGTTGCTAAAATAGGGAAAGAAGATTGGCAGATATCATTTATTCCAAAACAAAGGCAGTGTTTCACTTGCAGCAGGTGCACAACAATCGTGATGGCGGCAGCAAACTGTACAAGAAACTGGTTTCACAAACAACGGCGAGCCAATATAATTTTCTGGGCAAGGCAACTAAGAATGGAAAGGGGACACTGGTGATATTGCGGTGATTGAGCCATTTCCCATCTGTTAATGGTGGCTGAAAATAAATGCTCTCAATATGGCCAGCTTCTTAAACTACTATCCTATTCTCCCAGACAGGTTAAGCTTACCCTAACAAAAACTAATGGCTGCTTTAGCCTAAAGCTCTACATTATTTATTGTAATTCTTTAGTAACTAATTAGTGTTGTCAATTATTCCACTGTCAATTATTTTTTATGGACACACTAAAAATTGACACCACTGTCAATTTCGATGCTGTCAATTTTTTTTTTATTGACAGTGGAATAATTGACAGTACCGAATTTTATTGCGAAATAAAAAGGACTGAACTTGCGTTCAATCCTTTTTTTGCTTACTAATCCGTGTATCAAAAAACATTTGCTATCTGCACTTCAACAAGCTCAGTGTGACAGCAAATATTTAATTCAAACTCCTGAAATCCACAGGAACCAATTTACTTACGCCCGGCTCCTGCATGGTTACACCATAAATTACATCCACCGCACTCATGGTTTGTTTGTTGTGCGTTACAATAATAAATTGTGAGTTATCGCTGAACTGTTTAATCATGTTGGTAAACTTGCCCACGTTGGCATCATCCAATGGAGCATCCACCTCATCCAGAATACAGAACGGTGCAGGTTTAATTAAGTAGATGGAGAATAACAAAGCCGTTGCAGTCAAAGTTTTTTCACCACCACTTAATTGGGTGATGGAAGATGGACGTTTGCCTTTTGGTTTGGCAATAATATCAATACCAGTCTCCGCAAGATTTTCTGGGTTGACCAAAATCATATCGGCTGTATCCTCTTCTGTAAACAATGCCTTGAATACACGCTGGAAATTTTCCCTTACTTTATTGAAAGTGTCCAAGAATTGTTGATTGGCCGTTGCTTCCACTTCCTGAATGGTTTGCAATAAACTATCCTTTGCGTCCACCAAGTCATTCTTCTGTTCAAGAATAAACTCGTAACGTTTTTTCATTTCGGTGTAGGCCTCGATGGCTGTTGGATTCACTTCACCAATATTCTCCAAACGCTTACGCATTCTGTCGCTGGTAGCTTGCAATTCTTCCAGAGGTGTATCGGTCGTTCTTGCTTGATCAAGAATTTCATCCAATTCTATTTTGAACTCCACGTTCAAGCGTTCCTTCATGCCACTCAAGTTCAGTTTCAGTTCATTGAGCTTATCCTTTATTTCACTCAATAAATGCTCCACCATTTCACGGCTCTTGTTCTTCATGCGTATGGCAGATTCTTTTTCCTGCAAGGCATTACGCAAATTGTAATAAGTCTGGTCTGCTTCGTTTAGTTTCTTTTCTTCCTCTTCTTTTTTACGCATGAGTTCCAGCAACAATTCCTCACTGCCTTCCAATGCCTGCTCACTCTCCACAATATTGGCAGAAGCTTCTGTTAATTGCGATGAATTGGTTTGTATTTGTTGGTGCAGTTCGTTCAACTGGTTCTCCTTGAAAACGAGTTCCTGTTTTACAGTGGTAATTTTGCTCTGCTGCTTGGTTAGCTGCAAGTTATTTTCATTGTATTGGTAGTTGGCAGCATTATAATCCTGTTCGGCAATTTGGTAATCCTGCTCCACCATTTTCATTTCATCACCTGTTTGCTGCAGGCGTTCATTGAGTGACTGGAATTCTTCACGGGTGGTGGAAATACCATCATGCTCATCCTGCAAACGGGCTTCCAAATCTTCCAAACGCTGCTGTGCATTTTGCTGTGCAGCTTGCAGGTTTTCTATTTTATTTTTTGCAGCGAAAACCTGATTGGTGAGTTGGTTGATTTCGTTTTCTGTTTGCTTGATGGCATTCTCTTTCAACTGTTCGTTGAAGCCAATTACTTTATTGTGTCTTAATTGTATTTCTGCTTTTAAAGAATTAACCACGGCTTCCTGCAAAATGATTTCATCCTGCAGTTTCTCCAAGTTCTTTGCACGGCCAATTTTCTTTCCTTCAAACAAACCAACACTACCACCGGTTAAGGTGTATTTCCCTTTAACGTACTTACCTGTTTTTTCCAGAACGATGGCACCGTTTGAATTGGCTATGGCTTCTTCATTTTCACCAATGAAAACGTTGGCCAGTAAATGTTCAGCCAGTTTTTGGTATTGGTCATCCACTTCAATTACATCCAGTGCTTTGATGGTATGGCTTGGCTGGTGGTAATTGCTTGTTTCATTAGCCACCTTATCCATCAAAAAGAAATTGGCTTTGCCTTTTTTGTTGTCATCCAACAAATGGACTGCCTTCATGCCTTCCTCCAAATTGTTTACCACATAATAGTTAAGGTAAGGCTCCAGCACATTTTCCACGGCGGCCCTAAATTCTTCCTTTACATAGATAATGTCAGAAAGCAAGGGTGCTTTATGGTTCCAGTTATCATTCTTGTGCAGGAACTTAACGCTCTCAGGGTAGCCTTCCATAGATTCAACCAAACTTTTCAATAGGTTGAATTCGTTTCGCTTACTATCCAAAGTCCTATTCTCTTCGTTCAGTTCATTCCGTAAGCCTTCCAGTTCGCTTTGCGTAGCAAAGATTTGTTCCTTGGTTTTATCTTGGTGTTCCTGCAATTGTTGTAGGTCCACTCTTTTGTTCTCTAAACTTTCTTCCTTTTCTGTTAGTTCAATTTCCAATTGCTCCAATTGTGCCTGACGGTTCTGTTTCTCATCAGTTAACTGTGCAGAAGCCCTTTGCAAATTCTGTATGGATGTATCGGCAACAGCCACCTTTTTCTCCGCATCAAATTGGCTGCGTTGAATTTGCTGGTACTGTCCACGCAAGCCATCAACAGCCACACGTTTATCATCATAGAGTCTACGCTTGTCTTCCACTTCCATTTTGGAAGATTGCACTTTATCATTCAGCTCTGCCAATTTGCTTTCTTCTTCACCTACTTGCAATTGGGTAAACTCAATGCTGTCACCAATTGTTTTCAATTGGCCTTCTGCCCGCTCCAAAAATGTTTTGAGGTTATTTTCTTTCTCCTTTAAATAATGGAGTTTTTGTGTAGCGAGATTTTTTTCATTCTCTTTTGTACGCAGGTTTTGTTGCAGGTCATTGAACTCATGCTGCATGCTTTGCAAGGCACGTTCCTTTTCAATAAAATCAACTTTTTCCTGCTCAATCGCAGCTTCATCGGTTGCTATTTCCGCTTCCAGTTGCACCTTTTTATCGGTCTCTAGTTCCTGCTGCTCATGCAAATTTTTGTAAGTGATATTGAAACCTTCCAAAGAAGCTTTTGCCAATTCAACAGCAATTTCCTTATAGTCTTTTTTTATCTCGAAATATTTCTCGGCCTTTTTTGCCTGGTTTTCTAGAGTCTTTAATTGGTTGTTAATTTCAAACAATAAATCCTCTATACGGGCAAGGTCCTGTTCGGTAGCCTCCAGCTTATTCTTAGCTTCTTTCTTTCTTGTTTTGTAGATGGTAATGCCAGCAGCCTGTTCCAACATCCTGCGGCGGCTGTTCTCCTTGTCTTTAATAATATCATCCACCATGCCCAGTTCAATGATGGCATAACTATCCGTGCTGACACCCGTATCCAAAAACAAATTGTGGATGTCTTTCAAACGGCACTGCACATCGTTCAAACGGTATTCGCTTTCACCATTTTATAGAAACGCCTTGTAACAGTAACGGTGGTAAATTCTGTAGGCAATAAATTCTTCGTGTTTTCAAAAGTCAGGCTCACTTCTGCCAAGCCACTTGCACTCCTTGTTTTGGAACCATTGAACACCAAAGCATCCAAATTTTCACTGCGTAAGGAAGATATTTTCTGCTCGCCAATTACCCAGCGTATGCTATCAATAATATTGCTCTTGCCGCAACCGTTTGGTCCAATAATGCCCGTAATTCCTTCATCAAAACTCACGACGGTTTTATCAGCAAAACTTTTGAAGCCCTTTATTTCCAATGATTTTAATCTCATCTTGTTCCAACCTTTTTTAGTACCTGCGAACATAGTTGTTTTGCATCGGCAGTTACCTTTAAAATACCCACAGCATTTGTGGAAAAACCAGCCATTTTTTGTGGATAAGCTGTGGCTTGCAGATGGAACTTTTACACGCAGCCTGTGTTTCAAGATGTGCATAGTGTTAGCTTTACGGCTCCATCAACTAAAAAATAAAACAGGAAATATGATCCAGACAAAAGCCTTTGCCGCATTTGATGCAAAAACGCCGCTAGCCCCTTTTGATTTTGAAAGAAGAAATGTGCGAGCCAATGATGTGCAGCTAGAAATTTTGTACTGCGGCGTTTGCCATAGCGATTTGCACCAGGCAAGAGACGAATGGGGTGGTTCCATCTATCCCATGGTGCCGGGACATGAAATTGTGGGCAAGGTTGTTAGTGTTGGCAGCAGCGTTACCAAATTCAAAACTGGTGATACGGCTGGAGTTGGTGTGATGGTGGACAGTTGCCGTACCTGCAAAAACTGCCAAAAGGATTTGGAACAATATTGTGTGGAAGGAATGACTGGCACCTACAATGCCAAGGAACGTGACGGCAAGACGATTGCACAAGGTGGTTACTCCACACAGATTGTGGTTGATGAACGCTATGTATTAAAGGTAGCTCCGGAATTGGATTTGAAGGCTGTTGCCCCATTGCTCTGTGCAGGCATTACCACTTATTCCCCGTTGGTGTATGCAGGCGTTAAGAAAGGCATGAAAGTGGGTGTTGTTGGTTTGGGAGGCCTTGGACACATGGGTGTAAAATTTGCCGCTTCGTTTGGTGCGGAAGTAACCGTGTTAAGCACATCACCCAGCAAGGAAGCCGATGCAAAAAGATTGGGTGCCACCAAATTTTTGTTGACCACAGATGAGGCTGCCATGAAGGGGTACGACAGTTACTTTGATGTAATCCTTGACGCCATTTCGGCCAATCATGATTATACCAAATATTTAGACTTGCTGGATATTGATGGTAAATTATTAGTGGTTGGACTTCCAACGGATGCCCCAAAAGTGTTGCCGTTTTCCTTAATCAAAAACCGAAGGAGCATTATTGGCTCCATGATTGGTGGCATGAAGGAAACACAGGAGATGCTTGATTACTGTGCGGCCAATAATATTGTTTCAGATGTGGAGCTCATTAATATGCAAGACATTAATGAAGCCTATGAAAGAATGCTGAAAGGTGATGTGAAGTACAGGTTTGTCATTGATTTGGCTTCGTTGAAATAATTATTCACCCTTATAAAGAACAAAGGCATCCAGTATGCTGGATGCCTTTGTTCTTATATTTCATTTACTTATTTATCCCAATTTTTTTGAAGAATGTATATACATGGCAACCTGCACAAATGCTGAATGCAGATTCAAGAAATGCAAACAGTATCAATACTGCATCCATATAAATAGCAGCATCATCCAAGCCAAGAAAGCTCACAATCAAAATCATGTCGGTCATTAAAAAACCAATTTGTGCCGCAAATCTTTTGGGTGCACGGTCAATAGGTTTGTTAGGTATTTTCAATTTGCTCTCCACCAAATCTGCCAATTGATTGAGTAAGCTGAATTTGCCGTTATGAAAACCACGTAGGTAAAAATCAATCATTAAAAAAGCGGGTATTGTCCAATGCTGCACAAATAAAAAAGCAATCCCTAATACCAAGACCCATAAAACCACAAGCCTCACTTTGTTTTCATTTACCACAACAAAATCCACGGGACATTCCAATTGGTTGCTCATATTGTATGTTTTAATTTCAGGTACGCAAAAAATAACAAATTCCTACAAAATTAGTAGGTTATGGAACTTGACATTAATTTTCTTTCATCAAAACATTATTAGACAAGATGCTCTTCAGAATATTTGACTTCCTAGGATTCCATATAAAACCCAACTTTTATTATTATAAACATTCCTTTTGAGTTAAAATCATACAACTTGTTTGTAACCTAAATAGTTTACCCTTGTCCCAAAGTCTCACAACAAGATTTAAATGAGTGTTTGTTCATTAAATTCGTACTGAAAAAGTTTTATACAGATGAATGTCCAAATAGAAGAAAGCTGGAAACAGGAATTAAAGAATGAGTTTACAAAGCCATATTTTTTGCAGGTGACCACCCATTTAAAAATGGAGAAAGCTACAGGTAAAACCATTTACCCACCGGGCAACCTCATCTTCAACGCTTTTGCAAAAACGCCATTTGACAAGGTAAAAGTGGTAATACTTGGACAGGATCCCTATCATGGGCCGGGGCAAGCCATGGGATTAAGTTTTAGTGTTCCCGATGGCGTTCCACCACCACCTTCCTTAGTAAATATTTACAAAGAGCTGAATACCGACATTGGTTTGCCCATCCCAAAAACGGGCAACCTGACAAAATGGGCAGAGCAAGGTGTGCTGTTATTGAATGCCGTATTAACTGTTCGTGCTGGTGAAGCAGCAAGCCATGGAAAAATTGGCTGGATGAATTTTACTGATGCTGTTATCAAAAAAATATCAGACGAAAAAACTGGCGTTGTGTTTATTTTATGGGGAAGGTTTGCACAGGAAAAACAATCATTGATTGATGCTACCAAGCACCATGTACTGAAGTCTGCACACCCTTCACCCTTGAGTGCACACAATGGTTTCTGGAATACCAAGCCTTTCAGCAGAACCAATGATTTATTAATGAAGCAGGGACTGGCTCCAATTGATTGGAACATCGACTAAACAAAGCAATATCCATTAGGACAACTTAAAAAATGATTTTTTTTAAGTTGCCTGCCTGTTATCTTAGCGGCAATACAATGCTTGCCCATCAAAGCCAGTAACTGATGGCTTATCAAAGGCTTTTTGCGTAGAGCAATCAACTAATTTTATACAAGTGAACACCATCAAAAATATTTTTGCAAGAATCTGGGCGGTTTGGGGAGTCATCACTTTCGTGATTACTTTCCTCATCATTTTTATTCCGGCAATGGTTACTTATATCATGCCGCAACCAAGTAGCCAGAGAATGTTCATCATTATTTCGAAAATATGGATGGATGTGTGGTTAAGGCTTATTCTCTGTCCCGTAACGATAAAGGGGTCAGCACATTTTGAAGCAGGCAAAACTTATATCGTTACCTGCAACCACAACACCTTGCTGGATGTGCCGCTAACATGCCCCTATGTTCCCGGTTCCAATAAAACGATTGCGAAAAAGAGCTTTGCAAAAATTCCCCTATTTGGATTGTTCTATAGAAAAGGTTCTGTACTTGTTGACAGGAAAAGCGATGCAAGCCGCAGGAAAAGTTTTGAGGAAATGAAGAAGACATTGGCACAGCATATACATATGTGCATTTATCCCGAAGGAACGAGGAACAGGACAAAGGAACCTTTGAAACAGTTTCATGATGGTGCTTTCAAATTGGCAACTGTTACAAAAACACCCATCATTCCCTGTGTGCTTTTCAACACCGGAAAAGCAATGCCCATCAACCGCATTTTTTATTTGATGCCCCAACGTTTGGAAATGCACTTTCTCCCCCCTGTTAGTGCTGAAAACATTGAGACGAAGCAACTAAAAGATAAGGTGTTCCGTATTATGTACGACTACTACAGTTCACATGAATAAGCTTTGGAAAAACTAAATTTTCATTTGTAGTTGAAACAATAATACACGACCTAAAATTTCTTATCCTGATTTTTAATGGTTAACAGGCGGCGGCAATGGTGCCGTTTTCTTTTTCATCTTCTCTAAAGCTTGTTGCTTCTGCTTATCGGTAAGGCTACTTTTCTTAACGATTTTATTTAGCTGGTAAGCAACGGTTAACCTGAAATTTCTAGTTTGTGTTGAGTTGAAAGCTTCTATGTTGAAATTACTTCCATAAGTATAAGTCGTGTATTTCTGCACCACAAATGGGTCAATGACTGTAATGCCAACAATCAACCTTTTGTTGAAGAATTTTTTCTGTGCACCCAGTGTCATGTTGAGATTGCTCTTGCTTCTGCCTTGTGGGTCTGCGTAGCTGCTGTAACGTGCGTTTCCTTCAAAAGTCAATACATTGGTTGGCGTGAAACTGTAGTTGATGCTTGTATAAAAAGTACCGCCATCCCTGTACTTGTAGAGAGTTTTGCTTGTTTCACCATATTGGTTGAATGTGTATCCAGCACTGGCATTCATTCTAAATTTCTTGGTAAAAGTATAACCTCCCCAAACGCTTGCTTCATATTCATTCCTGTTGTCAATGTTTTGCCAGGTGGTTTGTGTTTTGCCAGCATCGGCTAAAGTCTTTATTGTGTTGATGATATTCTTTACACGGTTATAACCAATGGAAGTGTTGACATAATACTTGCCCCTTACCAAGCTCAGGTTCCAATCAAAATTATCAGATAGCATTGGCAGCAAATAAGCATTGCCAAAACGCAAATTATATGGGTCGCTATAATCAATATTTGGATTAAGCTCATTCAATGCCGGTCTTCTTATGGTACCACGATAAATTAGTGCAGTGTTCAGTTCCCTGCTGAATTCTTTCCTGATGTTTACTGTTGGCAATAGGTTCAGGAAATCATTTTTTACGTTGTCCGAATTACCTTTGATAAAATCAAAATCCATTTGTGTATGTTCAAGTTGCGCACCAACAGTCAATCTCCAATCCTTAGGGAAACTGAATGTGAATGCAGCTCTTGCTGTTGCAATGTTTTGGTGGTAACGGAAATCATTGCTCAACAAGTCATTGGGAACATAAGTGGTATCCAGCTTTCGCAGGAAACTTGTATTTAGGGCATTGTGGAAATTGCTCCTTTGAAATGTGGCACCAGTAGAGAAGTTGCTCCCTGTCCAACGCAAAGGCTTATCATAGTTGACGCGTAAACTATAAGAGTTGTTGTAACTATTGTACAACTGGTTTTGGCTGCTATCACTTGTTGTAACAAAAGCACTATTAAAATACTGTTGATAAAAGTCCCTGTCGTTATCGTTCTTACCAATATTTCCATTTGCAATCACCCGTAAAACTTCCGCAGGATTTTTTCCTTTGTGTGCATAGGCAAAAGTTAGTCCATGGCTGTACCCATCACCAATACTGGCATTTTCCCTATTGCTTATTTTATAGGTTTCGCCAAAACGGTTAATATTGCTGTACTGTGTGGTACTGAAATTATTGAAGTGGTTGAGATTGCCTTGATAGGTCACATTCAAATTGCTCTGCTTGTTCAGTTCATAATCAAATTGCAGACGCAAGTTGGGGCGTAGGTTCTTGTTCTTGTATCTTCCAACAGTATTGAAATTATTGGTTGAATCAGTATAAATATTTTGACGTTTGGAATAGCTATTGCCTTTAAACATGCTTGCACCAATTCCAAAAGTTGTGTTGAACGAAAATTTGTTGTGCCTGTAACTGATATTGGTAGCCAAGTTACCTTCGCCCCTAGTACCACCAGTTAAAGTTACCTTTCCTGTCATGCCGATTTTCCCTTTCCTTGTTACAATATTTATCACACCACCACTCTCTGAAGCATATTGTGGCGGTGGGTTAGTCATCAGTTCAATTTTCTCAATACTGCTGCCTGGAAGGCTTTCCAATAAATCCTTTAATTGGTCAGCCGTTAAATCTGTAGGCTTGTCATCAATCAAAATCTTTGGTTCTTTCCCTTTCAGTAAAATTTTTCCGTTAGGGTCATTATTTATCAAGGGCATGCTCTTCAACAGTTCAGCAGTGGACGAACCATTACTCAATGCACTTTCGCCCACATTATAAGTAATCTTTCCATCCTTGTTTTCTATTAAGGGTTTCTCTGCATACACAATTACTTCATTCAATTCCGATGATGAAGGCTTCATTTTTACATCACCCAAATTGAAGTCGTAACGTTCTGCCCTAACATTAATGCTGTCCAGCACCACATTGGCATAACCTGATGCCATTACTTTCAATTTATACACGGCAAAGGGAAGCTTGTCAAATTCAAAGGAGCCATTCTTGTCAGTAGCCTGCACAATCTTCTTGGTGCTGTCATCCATCCTTTCCAGCATAACAGTGGAATATGCTACAGCTTTGCCCGAAACTGCGTCCACCGTGTTGCCAATAATAAGTCCAAAATCATTTTTACGTTTGGGGCCTTCAATCTGTGCTTTCAATTCTTGAAAAGAAAAAAACAGACTGATAAACAGTACATATTTATACATGGATGCAATGATATTCTGTGCGGTGCAAAATAAATTAATTCTGCCTCCCGAAGCCTAAATAAAATAGGTGTATTGAATGGGCAGCATTCTTATATTTGGCCAAAAACAGCCCCCAATGAAATACATTGTTTACGGCCTGCCTAAATGTGATGTCACCATCAAGGCGTTAAAATGGCTAGATGAACATAAAGTGGATTACCAGTTCCACAATTACAAAACAGATGATATAACAGAAGCCAAACTAAAGGAATGGTGCACCCAGAAAGGCTGGGAAATATTCCTCAACAAAAGGGGAACAACTTTCAAAGGGCTTCATCCAGCAGTGCAACTAAATGCCACCAATGAAAAAGCTGCTATTGATATTATGGTGGCCCGCACAAGCACTATTAAAAGACCAGTTATTGAACTGAACAATAAAGTAGTTGCTGTGGGTTTTGATGAAAAGAAATATGAGATTGCATTTTGATTGTTACGTTAACACTTGCTTAGGTATTTAAGATTGGATAGCAATGTTTGGTTCGCAAATATGTAATTAAAGCAAATTGCCAGTTGCCATTACCTAAATACTACTTGTGCATCCCGCCTGTTTTAAAAATTTATCAGCTTCTATTGGAACCAAGAATACAAAGCATGAAAAAAAGGTAATGATTTATCTCTCCAAAGTGCAAGCCATGCATAACGGCATGGCACCAACTAATAACTTAAATTAAAATAGCGAAACAATTTTATAACAAAGGTCTAAAGTCACTAAGAAGCTGTTTAAGATTATTTGATGGAATAATATGTAAATGATTTTTGAGCGAAATAAGACGGATTTTGCAGCCCTAGTTTAACGCCTAAGAAGCTGTTTAAGATTATTTGATGGAATAATATGTAGATGATTTTTGAGTGAAACAAGACGGATTTTGCAGCCCTATCTAACGCCTAAGAAGCTGTTTAAAAATGAATTGGGTATAACCTGTTAAGCATAAGCCTTATGGCAGACAGCTCTATTATTGTTTCGGCAGTGGATGCCAGCCTTTCATACCCTTTTGCGTTCCTCCTATTG
>Ga0247739_10000032_pt1 | contig 88516 bp, 66 predicted proteins | sample UWRJL058202B2_FD_180943 | JGI IMG/M metagenome (GOLD analysis project Ga0247739, IMG submission 180943) | Plant litter microbial communities from Arlington Agricultural Research Station in Wisconsin, United States - UWRJ-L058-202B-2 | ecosystem: Environmental > Terrestrial > Plant litter >... | reverse complement strand
GCTGGTTTGTTCAACTCGTTGTAAGCAAAGTTGTTTGGATTGATCCACCATAATGGTTGAACCCTTTTTGAAGTATTGCCCATGTTAAGGTTAAGCCTTACACTTGTGTAGCTATAAATATCATTACTATTACCACCTTTTACTGCATCTAAGTAATCATGTCCTGGCAAAGGCATTGTGAACCTTTGTTCCAAGCCAATGTTGGCTCTATTGCTTACTTTAAAAGCAATTCCACCGCCTGCACTTACACCATGCAGCATTGCCCAAGCTTTCCTATTATTGATTGTGGCACCGCCAACAGTTCCAATAATGCCTGTTTGTGTGCTTGATGGGGCAGTTTGACCATAAAAAATATTGTAGCCGCCTGACTGTTGTCCGCCTGGGGCTTTATACATAGACCTAGTTGTAATAAAACTATAACCAGCTAAAGCATAAATATTTGTTTTAGGATTGCCGCGATAGTAACTAGCAGTATTCAATGATGCTATTACATCAAGTCCTGCCATATGTGTTTGGTTTTTATAAGCTACTTTTCCTGTAGAAGTACCATAACCATTTGGTTCTCCTGAGTTAAGTGAACCAAAATAACCTGCCCTTAAAGAGAATGTATGATTAAGTGCTTTTCTAGCAGTGATGGAACCACCTATACCAATTTTAGGATTGATATCGGCAATGATAAAAGATGGGCCTACGCCAAATCCCAGTTCCCATTGGTCACGGGGCTGTGGAGGATAAGGATACTCATTGTTTCTAAACTGATTGTACTGCGGCATGCTCTTGGCCGGGATTTTCGAACTGTCCTTCCAGTCCCAACCCCAATCAGTACTCTGTGCACTTGCTGACAAGGCAAAGAGTAAGACTATACCCAGGTTTAAAAGTTTCTTTGTTTTCATTGTAATTAATTTAAGTTGTGAATGTTTTTCAACCTGCCTGCCATTAACAGGATTTGGTTTTGGTTGACCTTTTTGTTAATGTTTTTGGATAACGAAAAAACTATACCATGTTTTTTTAGAACTGAAACAAGAAAAAGTAGTGGAATAAAATCCACACTTTGTAACATTTACAATACAAAGAGTTAAAATACAGGTTACATAAAATGAAAAATGCCATTCAAAATTGAATGGCATTAATGTTAAACAAATTGAACACTACTGCACAGCACCTTTACTATAATCAAGAACTTTTACCTCATCGGTTTTGCCTTTCCATTTGTCAGTTCTAAAAGGATAAGCAGGCATATTGGTATTGTTTGTAAGTGTTAATCCTGTTGGATTGTCTGCCCAAGCATAACGAACAGCTATGGGGGTTTTAACTTCATCGGCAGAAACAGCAACTGTTTTCTTGTCAATGATTTCAGCATTTGCCCAAACAAAATTTTTATCCCCACCAGCAATGGCAAATCCTTTAATGGCTTTGCTGCCATCTTTCGTTTGAAGCCCATCACCTACAATATCAAACTCTATCAGTATTTTGCTGCCTACCACTTTCATACTTTTGTAAACAGGCCCTGAAGGAACAAAATTTCTCATACCATATACGTTATACTCCGCCTGCAAGGCAAGTCTCCTTCCAACCTCATTTTTATATTTTGGATGGATATTGTCTGCTTCACCTTGTTCTATATTGCATGACATGGATGTAAAAGGAAGTTTCAGCACTTCAGTCTGTGACTCCCTAATTTCTGCCCATTCTGCATCGGCTGGTCTGGAAAGCACTTTTTTGTAGTTGGGCAATTGCACATAGACAAACGGCAATTTTTCATTGTTGAATTTTTTTCGCCAGTCCTTGATCATTCTTGCAAAGAGCTCCCTGTACTGGAAACCACGCAAGGCATTGCTTTCTCCTTGGTACCATAACACACCTTTAAATGTATAATTGGTTGCAGGGGCAATCATAGCATTGTAGAGAATACAGGGAACTTGTCTTGTGTTCAACTGTCTCGCCAATCCTGTTGGCACAACAGTGTCCAATCCAATTTTGTAATGCCAATCGCCGGCCAAAGGAATTTTATTGGCTGATGTTTGCACAAATAGTTCATCTGCTTTACCCATAAAGCCACCATCATCCCTGTAATCCGTAATACGGACAGTAATAAAATTGCTTCCTTCTTTTAATAAAGATTTTGAAATGCTATACTCACGTTTCCTTGTCCGCTCATCAAAACGGTGACCAATTTGTTTTCCATTGATGAAAGTAAAGTCCTCGTCATCAACTGCACCTAAGAAAATTTTTGCATCATTGGCGATATCAGCAGCACTTAGTATTATTTCTTTTTGGAACCAGATAACGCCATCCTTGTTCCTCAACGCAGTTATATTTTCCCAACTATTGGGCATACTTACTTTTGTCCAATCAGTATGTAGTTCACTAGCCCAAGAATAAGTCCCGTTGCCATATCCAGCATCCATTTTGTTGATAGTCCTTATCCAATCATCAAAACGTTCATTGGCTTTCTTCTCTTCATCATTCAGATCACGTTGTTCAATTTTGGCTGCTGCTTCACCAAATGTTGGTTCGCCTGCTAAACCTTCTTTGCTTATCCAACTTTCGATAGTTGTACCACCATAGGCACTCCATACTAGACCAATAGGAACATTTAAATCCTCATGTAGTTTCCTTCCAAAAAAATAAGCTACTGCTGAAAATTTATTGATGGATGCAGGGGTACAAGCTTCCCATCTAGTTACATCAGCAGCCTCCTGCAAAGGCTTACTGCTATAGTCTTTCTTAATGGAGAAAAGACGTATGTTCTTATAATCTGCATTGGGAATTTCTTCTTTTGCATTGCTGGTATTCATCATTAAAAAACCCATATTGCTTTGCCCACTGCAAAGCCATACTTCGCCAATCAGAATATTGCTCAACACAATTTCATTGTTGCCCTTCAATTTCATTTCATAAGGACCGCCTTCTTTCATAGCAGGAAGCATTAAACTCCAAGAACTATCTTTTACAACAGCTTTATACTCCTTGCCCATAAAATTGATAGTAATTTTTTCATCCTTGCTACACCAGCCCCAAAGTTTTACTGGCATATTTCTTTGCAGCATCATGTTGCTGCTTACCAATGCTGGTAGTTTGATGTTCGCATTGGCAGAAAAAATAACTGCGATGAGCAGGGATGATAAAATGTATTTCATCTTTTGTTATTGTTTAAGATTTGATTTTGTAAATATGCCTTTAAGTGCTCGCCATTAGGCAAGTCTACGTTTACTTCATCTTTCCACTTATTGCCTCATCCAAACTGGACCAACTTCTTTTGGTGAGAGAATGGTGTATTTGCTTTTCTTTACTTCATTGGCGATTGATGGCTCCACCCAATTGGCACCCACACCAACATTGTCAACTATTGGGGCTTTGGCTTCCATAGAAGCAATAATATTCCCTTTACCATCTTTTATCCAATCAAAACTATCACGCTTAGTTCCTTTGCTGTTTGATAGTTGAAACCCTTTCTGGTTCGTCTTCAAGAATTCCCCAACTACTTTGTTGTTTTGAATGTTTAAATGGGATGCTGCCGTTAACTCTTCGTACACTTCACCCACCCTTCCTGCATCATCATAAATGAGGTTGTTTTTAATGGTAATTGTATCTGGAGGAACAGTCATCCCTTCACGTTTCGAGAATGCACCAATGCGTATGGCTGGCGTAATGCAATTGACGAAAATATTATCTGTAATTACCCCCCTCCGTACTTGATAATACCCATTAAGTGGTGTATTGACCAAACCATTAACGATTGTTACCGGAGCCCTAAAAGCTTGACTTGGAGAGCCATTGAGATGGTAGAAGTAATTGTTGATGGCTACATGGCCTTCCCCAATGAACCTTACACCATAAGATTTTGCTTTGTCTTCACCATCAAAGAAGTTGCCATCTACCAAACAGTTATTGCCATGCCGAAGTGTTAAACCACCATCATTATTTATAAATGAATTATGGAGATAGGAGTTGTTCCATGATTTATTGGAGATGATTTCAATTTCGCCATCACATTGCTCAAAACGGTTGAAGGCAACCACACAATTGGAAGGCGTGAATGATGTTTCGCTTGTACCAACTCGCAGGCTTTCCAATCCATTATCAGCATCAGGTCCATTTTGCCTGTTAAGGAAGTAATTGTAACTGATGGTATGATGTGCTTCAGTTTTTCCATCCAACCAAACAACCATTGTAGCCCCACGATTGAACTTGTTTTTGAACAAGCATTGCGTTACGGTATTGTATTGACCATAGATTGAAATCCATTTATTATCTGTGTTCAAATCAGTTGTATTATAACCATCAATACTGCAATTTTTCAAAATGGAATAATTGGCATTCGCTTTTCCATTCCTGAATTCTATGACTGATTTCTTATCAAGCTCTTTACCGCCATTTTGCCAAATGAATCCTTCTATTGAATTTTTCTCGCCGGCAAAAATTAGCATGGAATTTTCTTCAAAAGCAACTTTACCAAGATGTTCCGCAATGAAAGTGATACTATTGTTAGTGAATTTAATAACTGCGTTTTTATAAATGCCATCCTTCAAAATGATTTTATCATCTGGCTTTGCTGAATTGAGCAACTTGTTTGCTTCCTCGATGGAAGAAACAAGATGGTCCGCAGCATTTGCTTGCAATGAAACAATAATCAGGAATAAAAAAATGAATGATTTCATCTTATACTTTTTGAACCACATAGACAGAGAGTCAAACGAAATGTTTAATGTGGACTATTTATGACTAAAGCCAATGATGGAGAATTTTCATTGCCGTTGACATAAGTCAACGGCAATGAGTAATTATTATGTAACATTTCTAATTCAATTTCGGCTCACTGCTTTGGTGAATCCAAACATTTGCCAGTGGTCTTTCTTAAAAGAGAGAAGTACTATGAAAACCAAGTGCCCCCGTTAATATCGATATTGGTTCCAGTGATGAAACTGCTTTCATCACTTGCCAAATAAGCCACCAAATCAGCCACTTCCTTTGCTTCGCCTTGTCTCTTTAAGGGTGTGCCATTCGCAACTGCTACACGAACTTCTGGTTTGGTAAATGTATCGTGGAAAGTGGTGGCAATCATACCAGGATCAACTGCATTTACACGAATGCCCTTGGGTCCCAGTTCCTTTGCCATTGCCCTTGTGAAAGTGGCAACTGCACCTTTACCAGTTGCATAGGCACTTGCACCAAAGCCGCCGCCATCACGACCTGCTTGTGAAGCAAAGTTTACAATGGCACTACCTTCTGGCATAAATGGAGAAACGAATTTTGTAGTAAGGAATGCAGTTTTTGCATTTACGTTCATCACGAAATCCCAAAATTCTTCATCCATATCAGCCAATAACTTTCTGGCTACCAAGCCACCAGCCACGTTAACCAAAACATGTATGTCGTTACCGAAAGCTTTTTGTGTTTCCGCAACAAGACGCTGCACTTGTTCTGATTTAGTTACATCTGCTTGCACAACAATTGCTTCACCACCATTGTCTGTTATCATTTTCAATGTCTCGTCTGCTTGGGTCTTGTCGCCCAAGAAACCTATAACTACTTTTGCTCCTTCAGCAGCCAATTTTAATGATACTGCTCTACCGATGTCCCTTGCACCACCTGAAACGATGGCTACTTTTCCTTTGAATTTCATAACTGTTATTTTTTAAAATGATTGATTTTTAAAGATGGTTTCTACAGCACTTCGACAAGTTCAGTGTGACATTATTGTTCTATGCTTTTGATTTGCGTGAAAAATAGAATATGCTTACCATGGACAATGGCACCAACAATGCACCCATTACAAAGAATGGAATCCAGTTGTTGCCAGTGGTGATGTATGGAATAAGGAATGTGGTTCCAATTGTTCCTAACACTGCAGCCATGCCACCTATGCCAGCCAATGAGCCTACCGTTTTTCCTGAATGGAAATCACTTGGTAATGTTTGTATGTTTACAATAGAAAATTGGAAGCCCCCTAACAAAACGCCCAATAGGATAACTGCCAATAGTGGCGTTGTTGCATAAATGGTTGCAATCATTGCAGGCAATGTGATACATGCACCAGTGATGATGGCCCTTCTTCTTGCTTTAGATGCTTCAAAGCCTTTCTTTGAAATCAACCAACCAGAATATTTTCCACCAATGATGGCACCAATGCCTGCACCCAAGAATGGGACCCATGCGGATACTGCAATTTCTTTTATATCAAGATTGAAACGCCCATTCAAATAGTTGGGCAACCAAACGACAAACATCCACCAGATCGGGTCAAGAAAGAAACGTCCAAGTATTACAGCATAACTTTTTTTGTCCTGTAACAGTTCGCCCCAAGACTTGCCTGTATCGTTTGTATTGGCTGCTGCTGTTTGATCTGAAAGTATATGCTGCTTTTCTTCTTCAGTAATCCATGGATGGTCCTTTGGTGTTTTTTTGTTGATGATGATCCAAGGAATAATCCATACAAGACCTAATGACCCAACCAACAAGAACGTGTTCTTCCAGCCAAACGCTATATAGAACATGGAGATAATAAAAGGTGCCACGGCTGAACCCAATGAACCACCAGCTCCAAAGAAGCCCTGTGCAAAGGCACGTTCCTTGGCAGGGAACCATTCTGCATTGCTTTTAGCTGAGCCTGGCCAAGGACCTGCTTCGCCCAAGCCAAGCATTACACGAAAGAAGCTTAATGATGTTATACCCCTTGCAAATGAGGTAAGCATGTCTGCTGCCCCCCAAATAATGGCTGACACAACAAAGCCTTTTCTTGTTCCGATTTTATCATACAGTTTTCCAGAAAGCATTTGACTTACGCCATAAGCTATCAAGAAAAAGATATTGATGTAGGAATACAATTTCTTGAGCCTATTGTCATTTTCAATTTGTGTTGCATTGGGGTCTGTTAAACCAAGGTCATAAGCAATACCACCTTTCTCTGCGTATTGGATGGTTGGCTTTTCTGTACCTGTAAGTGTTTTGATTTTGTCAGACTTTACAACCTTGCTGCTTCCATCTTTACTGAATAAAGTGTACTCATTTGTAGTAGCATCGAATGTTGCATATGTTGCACTTTTATTGGCAGTACTTGCATCCACCAATTCATACTTGTGTTTGGAAGTTACATTCCACATATAGTTGAGTGTGCCCCTATCCAAATAGTTGATGATGGTAATCAACACTACCAAACCCAATACCCACCAACGTAATCCTTTTACTTTCATTTATTTCTTTTTTACTGTTATGGACAACTAACTGTTGCTTGATTTGATAATGTTCCTGCTCCAATAATTGTATTACTTGTACAGATAATTGTACTAAGCGTTGATGTTGGAACATATACTGCATAAGCTCCAGAACCACGATTCATTGTACAGGAATTGCCTTTAAACTTGTTATTGTATCCCCAACCTGTATAAGCCAAATGCACTTCAAAGCCATTTGTAAAATCTGTTTCTGTTGAGGGATTTGTGCCAGTATTATTTTCAATAAGGTTATTGCTTCCTTTTACATCCATCCAGCTATCTGCAGAATTGGCACCAGAAATTCCATCTGAATTGAAAGTATTGTACCTATATATACCACCAGTTGTTCCTTCCTTCACATCTATACATTCTGCGGTGCAGTTTGGACCAACCGTATTGTATTGAACAATATTTGAATCGCACCTGTCTGGTAGGCCACTTGTAAGGTCAGTCCAATTGGCTTTAGCAGAGCCTACATAAATCCCTTCCCCATAATCAGCAGTTTGCAAACCTGTATTGTTTACTTCAGCATACTGTAAAATATTGTTACTGGAGAACTTCCTGAAATGGATTCCTTCAGTTCCAATGTTGGTTACTTTAATGCTATCAATTAAATTGTAATTGGCTCCATCGAGCATCAACCCTTTTAAACCATTGCGTATGGTAATGCCTTTTACTTTCCAATAGTTCGCTTGCAGGTGGAGAACATAACCAGTAGTAGTGCTTCCAGCATCAAGTATAGCATTCCTGCTGCCACGCATGGTGACCATGTTATTAACTGTTCCACTAACAGCAGCCGTAATAACAAACTTTCCTGAATAAGTGCCATCAGCCAATATAATATCATCACCAGGCATTGCGTTCAGCAATGCAGCTTTCAATTGAGTGGCAGTGGATACATTTACAGTTCTGGTAGTGGTTAATGTCATTGTCATTTCATTGGTATAGCTGCTTTCATACCCCCATGAAGTGTAAGACTTGACCCTGTAAGAATACTGCGTATTGGCTGACAATCCAGTATTTGTATAAGTAACAGTTGATGAAGTTGTATCAGCAGGTTTCGTGTCTATTTGTGACCAGGTACCGTTACCAATTTTTCTTTCTATTTTATAACCTGTAACATCCTTACTTAAATCAGACCAAGATAAAGTAATGGAAGTAGATGAACCTGTTGATAAACTTAAAGAAGTTGGCTGCTGGATATTTAATGAATCCAATGAAACATTATCAATCATTCCTGCAACAGAATAATAGCTGCCATAAAGCAAAACTGAAGCGTTTGAAGCAGAACCAAAATAGGCTTCAACTTTTTTCCACTGTATTGCTGTATCGGTTACAACTTTCAATATGTTGGTGCCAGTGGCATCCTTAACGCCAATATTTGCTCCTCCTTTTATAAAGGCAGAAAATACATAGTACTTGTTTGTTGAAACAGGAACGTACTGCTGAATCTTTCTAACGGAACCATTCAATGCAGCACTCTTTCCACTTAAAGCACCACTTGTTGTAAGACTGAACGACGTTCCCCAAAAAGTTGTATCCACGTCAAAAGTTGTGTTTTTTACACGGGTTGTCAATGGCGTTCTTGCCTGAGTTGTCATGATGTTTTCAGCAGTTTCTTGAGTAGTATCCATTTCTACTTTTTTACAGCAAAGTATTAAGCAAGCTGAAAGGACACAGAAGGTGGCCTTTGAAAATTTGATTGTTAATGGCATCGCTTCGTTTTTGGTTGTTAATAAAGGAATTCATTCACTAGAAAAGGAAGAACTATTGTGATAACATTTGCATTCTGCATCGCTTTACAATTTGACTGCTTTTTTTGTAATTTTTTCATTTCCCATTTGTACCTCTATTAAGTACAACCCTTGTGGCAACAACAATGAAGGAATTTTATATTGCCCTTGCTGCTGCTTGCCTAACGAAATATTTTGTATTGTTTGACCTGCACTATTCAACAATTTAATGTTTGTATTGGCTGTTTCCGTGCCTTCATAATTCACTACAAAATCATTGAATGAAGAAGCGACTGTTACATTGAAAGATGCTGCTGGGTTGATAGTTAAAATAGGTAAGGATTGTTTCTGCAAAACAATCTCCAATCTATCTTCTCCAACACTTGAAGCATTGGATGGATCTACTTCCAATTTATAAGCAGCATCTTTTTGAATGGCTGTATAAGTGTTCATCAACTTATCGTGAAGCAACATTTTTATATTAGGCTGCATATTGTAATCACTTACTTGCAGTACATATGTTTGTTTGCCATAAGTTGCTGGCAACATGATGCCCATTGGAATTGTTGATGCTGATAAGTTCCTATAATCGGCAGCTAACTTTTCATTATCAGTGCTGATGGTATAAATGCTCAACCCATCATTCTTCAGTTTGATTGCATCCTTTGCTTTTTCATAAGCATTATTGTATTGACTATCCAAATGGATATAAAGGTTATCATACCCCATTCCATTTTTCAATGCTCTCAATTGAATAAAATTTTGAATACTACTATTACGGAAAACAGTTGCACAACTGGTGCAGGCATTTTTGTTGGCTTCACTAAAATTCAAATTGGTTGCTGCTGTGGCCACAACAAAGGCAGCACTATTGGCTGGCAACATATACGATGCAGGAATTGGATTGACTGTTATATAACTTCCTGCTTGTGGATTGCGAACATAAAAACTGCTGCCGATATTGCTTGCAGCTGTAAGCACTGCACCCATATCCACAGGTGATGGATAAGGATTGCCAACTAGGTTAAACCCTTGTGTGGACCCAGTTCCAGCAGCCGATAAACTTGTTGATACATTCCCAATGTTGATGCTTCCAGTCATGTCTAAGGTAACTTCATTGGGTGTGTATGTAGTTCCATTTAAAGAACCTGCTTGACCTTTTGAGCCTCTTAATAAAACCCTAATGCCCTGCCCTTTTGCCCAACTATTTGTTGTTGCACTAGTGAAAGGCAACCAGCCACCATCGCTACTTGCACCATTCGCTGTTGCTGTGTTGAAGTATAATGCACTTGCATTATTGGTAACAGTGGTAGTAAAGCCATTCGTACTTCCTCCATTGCCAGTTATGTCTATATTATCTGTTAACTGGCTTAATGGTTGTGCAGTAGTAAATGGATGGCTTAAAAAACGGAATGTTCTATAACCACCAGGAATGTATTGCTGAATAGTAACATTCGTTGCATTGTTCAATGTACCGGTAATGGTTTCAATAAATGCAGTTTCTGGTATTGATGATTCAGAGGTAACAGACTTCAAGGTTACGCTCTTGCCAGCAAAATCTGTGATGCCACCAGTTATAGCCAATGATGTACCGCCAGCAAAAATGGCTGATCCACTGCCTGCCAATGTTAAGTTGTTTGCACCTGTAGCCAACCTGCCATCATCCACAGTTAATACACCAGATATTGTTGTGGCTGTTGACAATGTTTTTGTGTTAAAACCACTAATAGTTAAGTTAGTATAATTAGAGAGCAATGCACTTCCAACACCAACATTGGTAGCAGCGGAAGTTACAGCTAGTGTTTGTGCTGAACCGCTATATATTACTGTGCCATTATTGGTAAATGTTGTACAGTCAATAGCAGAAGCTGCTCCTGTTAATTCAAGGGTTCCTCCATTATCTATTTGCAGTGTACCCATTTTGGTAGCACTGTTGTAGGTGATGGCTTGCGAACCAGCAGTACCGGTCCAAACCCTTGCAGAAATAAGCTTTGCACCATTCTTTATGATAAGGTTACCATTACCACTTGAACTCCCTACATTAATGGTAGAAGCTGCAGAAATGGTACCACTAGAAATGGTAAATGTCCTGAACTTGATAGCAGTAGCCAAAACACCAATGGCATCTGCATTCAATGCGAACTCAGCAAAGTTGGTTGTTCCAGAACCGCCCCATTCACCTGTCTTTGTAATGTTCCTGCTGGTGCCAACAAATTTCAGTAGTCCGTTTGTTGCGGTGGTAACTGTAGAGCCTGGAGAAGTGCTATTTGTTTGGCCCGAATAAAAAGTACCGTCATTGGCTGCTGCACCAGTAACAGCAGTGCCAGTATAAGCCCTAATCTTTCCACTTACATTTACAATATTAGCTCCAATAGCAAGCAAACCAGATGTATGTAGATGAAGGTCATTGCAATAAGCATTGGCAATATTAACTGTAATAGTATGCCCATTTTGAATGTAAACATTATTGGTAGCCGCTGGTACCGATGAAGCTATAGACCAGCTTCCATCTGGATTCCTTGAGTTCCAGGAAGACGGAGTATTCCAATTGCCGCTAGTTACAGCAGACCTATAATCAATTGCATCTACATTCAATGTTTGCGAAACATAATCAGCAGGTTTATAAGTTCCATCACCTGCCTGTGATGCGGTAATGATAGCTATTCCAGCACCTACAATATGTATGTTGCCATTTACAATAGTGGCAACAGATGTGTTGGAACTATTGTATAAAACTGGCAATCCAGAACTTGCAGTGGCACCTGCACTAAAATCTGCATCACTAACCATTTTGGCAGGCAAGGGAGCAAATGAGATTGTTTGTGAAATAGATGGAACAGGTGTTGATGGGTTCAAACTTAGATAGTATTCGTAAGGTGTTACAAACACGCAGTTTTGAGCAATTAGGTAATCTACAATTTGGCTGAACTGTGCAAGCTCTGCTGTGCCCCATAAATAAGGATGTCCCTGCAGTACCATGTAATCGGTATAAACAGTTTTATAAGTATTGTAGTTGCTAAGAAAAAAATTATAGTCTGGATTGCCGGTTGCAATTTCTATGTTCACCCTATTGGTCAAGTTCAAGATGCCGGCTGAGGGTGCTGGGTCATTGAACATGCAGACTTTATAACTTAAATTTTCCGAAATGACTGTATTTGTAACAGCATCATTATGGTTGAACGGTGCACCAAAAGAGTGCATTTGCAAACGCAAGCAATTTTTGATGGAATCATTGGCGTTCTCAAAATGTGCTTTTTGATAAGCATAAGTTGTACCGATAAATTCTGGGGCAATATGGTCATAACCGTGATGCCAAACTTCCAACAATTTTTCATTACTGTTATTGGTGGCATTCAAGTAAGGGGCTAAGGTGCTTAAAGCAGTTGCATCAAACTTTATGGCAACAGCACCAATGGTTGCTTTTATTTTTTTTGTTAGAATATAATCCAATGTGCTAGAGCCTGTGCAGGTTCCATTTTTCGCAATGAAATCATCTAGTTTCAGTATTATCTTGATTTGTGCAAATGAGGTATTGTAAACAAGGCATGCCAGCAATAACAACAAAACAACCTTTACCCTCACGAATCTTAATCTTTCTGGATGATGATATTTTATCGTCTTAATCATACGTTTCTATTTTGCAATCATTAACGGATAATAGAAAATGTTATTCCCCTGTTCAATAATGGATAAATGATACATGCCTGCTACCATCTTATCCAAAGAAATATTTACTGAATTGCTTGTTGCTTTCACCTTCTTCACTTCCCTACCAGTTGCATCAAACAAAATAATTTCTGTTTGTGGATTTAATGTTCCGTTTAAATCAACTGTCAAAAAATGCTGTGCAGGATTTGGGTAAACATTTACTGAAAGTGTTTTGCCAACAGTCACCAACCGGACAGGTGAATAATTGTAGCTGCCATCCTTATCAATCATCTTCAATCGGTAATAATATTTTCCTTCAATAAGATTCCCATGCTGATAATTATAAGAAGCTGTACTGGCATTTGCTCCTTTAGCAGAGAGGGTTGCGACCACTTGGAAATTGATAGCATCATTACTGTATTCAAGATTATACTGCTTGAAATTTATCTCATTAGCCACTTCCCAACTAAGTATTGCAGTTTTATTGACAAGCAATGCTTTGAAGCTAATGAGATAAACAGGTACAACACTTTGTGGTTTACCCGCACCAACCAGATTTGAGTCCAATGGATAAGCAAGTACAGTTCCTGTTCCATTTGTTTCATCTGCCCCAATGTCATAGGTCGCACTTCTTGTTTGACCTTGTGCATCCAAGCCATTTAGCAATAAAGTATAATTTGAAGTGTTCGTTGCTGCATCCTGTACGATTGAAGGGGGAGTAAGTATACCATTTGCCCTTGAACCAAAAGTTAACGTATTACTTGCAAAGCCTGTTGAAGATGCCAAACCCAAGCCATTAGGTGCATTATACATATTTCCCTCTGCACTATAAGTAAGCAATGTATTGGAAGGGTCATTATAAGCGGCTTGACCAGTAGTCATCTTGATTAGGTTATTTGCGACCACAATCCCTTTAGGTTGGAAAGTATTATCTCCGGCATCAGTAAACCCCAACACAATGCCAGCCCCACCACTACAATTTACAATCGTATTAAAAGCAATGATGGAACTATCAGCAGGAAAATACCCAGCAGCTTTGCTCGCATCTGTTGTATCATTTGTCGAAGCCAAGCCATTGTAAGTGATAATAGGGCAACGCAAAGCAGTTAAACTATTCTTATTGCCCAATAAGCCTTCAAAATAATTGTTGAATACTTTATGTCCTTTATCTATCAATCTAACGCCATACGACCTTGTAGCTGCCGCATCGTTCACAATAAAAAAGTTGCCGTAGATAGTACAGTACCTACCATGCCTCATAGTCATGCCACCAAAGCTGTTTTTAAACGTATTGTAACGGTAAGTGTTGAAATCGGATTTGTTGGAAATAATTTCAGGCTCTACCTGCCTACAATCCTCAAACAAATTATACTCAACCGTATTATAGCCATTTGTTCTTGAAGTAGTGCTTGTACCAAGCCTCATGCTTTCTCCACCATTTTCCCCTTGATAGCCCCTGCCCTTAAAATAATTGGAGTCAATCCTATGAAAGGTTGATGTAGCTGGCGTTACATAAGTTGTATTGTCATACCAAACAACCACAGTGGCACCTGCATTGAACTTGTTGATGAAGGTGCAATGGTCAACTCTATTATTCGTACCAAACAATGAAACCCATTTATTGTCTATATCTGGGCTAATGCCTGCCGCAGAGCCAGTGGAGTCACTATTGAATGCATCAATAATAATATTGTTGAGCCTACAATAACTAGCAGCAACAGAAGATGAGTTCCTAAACTGTATCACATCTGTTGAACCACCTGTGCTGCCATTAGCAAACCTGAAACCTGTTATCAAAATATGCTTACCGGCAAACTGCAAATATGTTGTTCCTGTAAATGTTACACCACGAAAAGATTGTGCTTTCAATACAATCCATGCAGAAGTGGATGTGCCATTATTATTGGTAAAATTTATTTGTCCCCAGTTATTATAAGTGCCATTGGCAACGATTATTGTATCACCAGGAACAGCAGCATTCATTCTTGTTTGCAAAGTTGATTTGTCCGAAACAGTGTAATTAGTAGCATTTGATACCATCATTGAAAAAAACATCAACAGCATAAAGAATATTATCTTCCTGTATCCTATAGATTTCCTTATGCTAATGTTTCTTGTCATATTACTTCTTTCGTATTTCTATTTTTTTGAAGCGATTAATATAGGGTAATTCAATACGCTTTTATCTTCCCGCATAATTACCAGATGGTACATGCCAGCAGGCAATCCTTCAACAGAAATTTTATTGGAGGCAGAAACAGTACTTACTTTTTTCACTACCTGACCAACCATATTTATTAATAGTATCTGTGGCTGTCCCGTTCCATTTAAGTCAATTGTTATAAAATTTTGTGCAGGATTGGGATATACATTAACCGATAACTGCTTAGTAACATCTACCGAAACAATAGCTGAGTAAACAAATGAACCGTCCTTGTCTATCAACTTTAAACGGTAATACTGATTCTTTGAAATACTGTTTATGTGTACATAATTGTAAGATGACTGCTGGCTTGCAAGAACTGTAGCAATTTTATTGAAGTTCGTTCCATCCGTACTGTATTCAACTTCATACTGCTTAAAGTTGATTTCATTGACAACATTCCATTTAAGCTGAACAGTTTTACTTACAATGGAAGCTGTGAAATTCAGTAATTGCACAGGCAGTGATGGCAAATAAAAAGTTGCCCCAACCTGTGTTGGCAACAATGGCTGAATAATGGTTGAACCCGTTCCGTTCAGTTCATCAAAACCTACATCGTAGACTGAGCTTCTTGTTTGGCCTTGACCATCTGCTCCATTCAATAGGGAAACATAGTTTACTGTATTAATAGCAGCATCCTGCACTAAAGATGGTGCTGTTAAAATCCCATTTGTCCTTGCACCAAAACTCAATGTATTGTTTTGCCAACCAGTACTTGTAATACCAAGACTGGATGCATTGTACATATTTCCTTCTGAAAATTGCGTAAGCAATGTGTTTGCACTATTCATATAGAGAGCATTTCCAGAAGCCATTTTCAATAGATTGTTGGCAAGGACTATCCCTTTAGGCTGAATTGTTCCACCATGTACGCAACCTAACACCACTCCTGCACCATCTACTGCATTTACGATTGTGTTAAAAGCAACCATGCAACTGTCAGCAGCAAAATATTCCCCAGAGCCCAAGGCTGAATCTGAAAAATTGCCATTGTAAATACAAATAGAAGCCCTTTTTTGGTCACTGCTTAATGAGGCACCATTTACCCCCTCGATATAGTTGTTGAATACTTTGTGGCCTTTATCAATAATTCTTATACCTGCAGTTTGCCTTGCTGGGTTATCATTCAAAATAAAGTTCCCATATACATCACAATACCTCCCAAAACGCAAACAGATGCCACCATTACTATTCCTGATAGTATTGTAACGGTACGTGTTGCGATGTGACTTATTGCTGAAGATTTCCAGTTCACTAGAAGTGGTTACATCTTCCACTAAATTGTATTCAACAATATTATAGCCATCAGTTCTTGCACTTGCAGCATCACCAACTCGAATTGTTTCGCCTTCATTCGCACCCATATAGGAACGGCCTTTAAAATAATTGGAATCAATTCTATTGTAAGTAGCAATAGCTTTATTAGGATAAGTTACAGGCGTATAAATCACAATGATAGTGGCTGTTCCATTGCATTTATTTACGAAAGTATTATGGTCCACACGATGATGGTCACCGTCCAGTTCTATCCATGCATTCTTCTGCAATAAAGCTGTATCGGAATTGTAATTGTCAATTACATTGTTGGTTATCCTGCAGTAATAGGAAGGCAATGTAGAGCCCTTACCAACTTTTATAACAGAACTTACACCCCCACTCCCATTCTTGAAAACAAAACCAGTGAATACCATATTGGTAATCTGGAAAGCAAACTTGGTAGTGCCATTAAAAATAACGCCACCAGGCGTTTGTGCCTTTAACACAATAGGTGCAAGTATTGCAGAACCATTAGTGTTCACAAAACTTACCAAGTCCCAATTATAAGTACCATTGGCTATATTAATGGTATCCCCAGGTAAAGCTGCCACCATTCTATTAATTAGGTTATTTTTTATACTCTCTGTATAATTGGTAGCATGCACCTTATTCATTAACAGTAAAGAAAATACTGCTAATGAATAAGTGCCTACTTTTCTTTTTAGTTTGTTCTTCATAATTTTATTTGCTCACAACAAAAGGATAGTTGATAGTCCTTCTATCCTTTGTTACAACTTGTATATAATTTACACCACTACTCAATTTGCTTACAGGAATAGTAATACGGTTACTGTTCCCCATCACAATATTTTGTGTTTGCCCTAAAACATTTACCAGGATAAGCCTGTCAATGTTTTCTACAGAAGCTACATCAACCATAACAACAGAAGATGCTGGATTTGGATAAACCTTGATGCCTAGATTGATTGGCTTTACTGCGTCAACAAAAGAACTTGCTGATGCCGCACGTGGGCTGCAATTAGGAGTTCCTGCTCCTACTTTGCAAGATGTAAGCGGTTCATTGATGACAATACCTGTAGAAGTCAGTTCCAAACAGCCAACATCATAAATGCTTCCACGGGTCAACCCTGTGATATCCTTATTGTTCATTAACTTATTGTAAGTAGTAACACGGTTAACGCTATCATTACGCACTGCCTGATTGGCTACAAGTGATGGTGGCACCAACATACCATGAAGCTTTGCATAATTAAACGTCAATGTTTGTGCAGAAAAACCATAGGTAGGTACAATACCGGTAGCGGCCAGCCCGCTTGGTGCTTGGTACATGTTCCCCAATGCCGTATCTGTTAAAGATGTGTTCGTTGAAGGGTTATATACTGCCGACCCCAAGGTCATCTTGATTAAGTTATAGGATATAGCTGCACCTTTAAGTTGATAGGTATAGGTTCCACTATTGTTGTAACCAATCGTCATGCCATGGCCACCCACGGCATTCACAATAGTATTAAATGCAACAATGCAACTATCGGCAGGAAAATGATTGCCCCTTGCTGCAACAGAGTTGGTATCACTCAATGGCGACTCCCCATTATTAATGTCTATAGCAGCATATTTATTGATAGTGACTTTTGAGTAGTTCACCCCTTCTATGTAATTGTTATAAACCCTATGCCCATTCTCAAATATCCTGATACCGTATTGCGTATTGTTACTGTAATCGCTACTCGAACTATCCCTAATAATAAAGTTGCTGTAAACACTGCATCTCCTGCCCCTGCGTAAAGTGATGCCGCCAGCAGTATTGCGTAAAGTGTTGTAACGGAAAGTATTATTACAGGACTTGTTGGAGATAACTTCAGGGTCTGCCTGAACACCATTCTCAAATAAATTATACTCCACAATATTATAACCATCGGTAGCAATATTATAGCTCGTTCCCAATCGTATTGTCTCCCCTTCATTGCTTCCCAAATAACCCATATGGTTAAAATAATTGGAGTCAATTAAATGGTAAGTAGAAGTTGATTTTTGGGGAATGGTGTTATTGTCATAAACAATCGATACTGTTGGATCCTGATTGGTCTTATTGATAAACGTGCAATGGTCCACCCGATGGTGCGTGCCATACAATGCTACCCAGTTATTGCCTGTAGCTTCTGCACTATTGTAATTGTCAATAGTGATATTGGTTATCCTGCAATAATCTGAATTGACATTTGAGTTATTCCTGAACTGTATAACTGAATTTGCTCCAGAGTTGCCATTGGCGAACTTGAAGCCATTTATTAAAAGCCTCATCCCTTTAAACTTCAAATAAGTGGACCCCGTAAAAATAACACCATTAAAAGTGGCTGCTCTCAACACAATCCAAGCAGATGTTGATGTGCCATTGTTATTCGTAATATTTATTAAGCCCCAATTGTAAGTACCATTGGCCACCGTAACTGTATCACCTGGCATAGCAGAGCCCATTGCTGTTTGCAACGTGGCATTAGTGGAAACAGTGGTATTAGTGGCGTTGGCCATGTTCAATAAGGATAGTAATGAAAAAAAGAAAAGACTTTTTTTCACAGTGCTAGCAATCGTTTTCATGTGACTTGTTTGTTTTGGTTAGGAAATGTTATTGTATGCAATCGTTATTATGCAACATCAATCACCCTCCTCCATCATCATCCATCACTTATTCATATAAAAGCTTTATCAAAACATTCTTGTTCGATTCCTTTATTTTTTCAGCTTTTTTTCTATAGGTATCATCTTTGAATTTATCGGCAGCCATTAATAGCAAAGGATAAAAATCCTGCGCTTTATAGGGGTTTATTTGTTTGTATTCCCAAGGCTTGCCCTCTGTTACAAAGGGTATCAAATAATCAATGGCTTTCTTAATGCTCCTTCCGTCAGCAGTTTCGTAATGCCATAGGTCAATACCTTTTGTTTCAGCAATATTTGCAAGCCTGCTCCAAGCTTCAAGATTAAAAGTTGAATAGCCCAACGCAGCAGTGCGTTCCAGTTCCAAAGGCTGTTTGCCATCTGGTTCAATCTGCAATGCAATACGTGCAAATTCAGTTTTTAATAATTTATCAGCCATTTCATTCTCTCCACAGAACAATGCGATGGAAGAAACCTGCATATCATAAAAAGTTCCATGGTTATTCTTTGAAGCTGCTTCCTTCTTCCCATTTATACTTGTACGCATCCAATGCAGGTAGTCAGCAAACCATTGCTTCATTCCTTGCTCATCAGTTTGCTTCCATGATTTTGAGGAACGCAGCAAGCCAATTGCATCAAGCATCTGAGGGAGGTTATGCGTATCAATGATTCCACTGTAACCACCTGTATCAATACCTGTTCTTATCTGTGCATGGTTAAGGTTGGGCAGCATTCTTGTAGCAGTATCCAGAAACCAGAAACGTACTAATTCAATTGCCCTACCTGCATACTTTTCCTGATCAGTGAAATAATAGGCCCATGCTAAATCATGGACACCAGCGATTAAATCATCAAAATTTTTATCATCACTCACCAAGTCATTGGCAGGATTCTTCTCCCCATCTTTTTTAATATAAGGCTTACCATCCGGCTTGCTTGGGTCTGGCCAGTAATACCTTGCCATACTCATGTATTCATGCATGTTGCCACAAGGTGGAACAAACTTCTTTTCCATTACAGAACCGAACTTTTTATTGCTCCATTTATCTGCTTGCCTTGATAATTGCTTAATGTATTCAGGAGCGGCATTTCTCTTTGCACCAGCAGCTTTGCTTGCACTGACCAAATACAGTTGTGGTTGCTGGGCAAAAGAGTCCTGTTGAAAAAACAAAACAGCTATCAACAATAACAAGGAATATTTCTTAATTGACTTCATTATTAATTAGGAATGTTTAGGCTCTTTAAGAAGATGGCTACTTCTTTTGATACTTCAGCGTTCTGCTCTTTGGTAAACTTGCCATGAACACCACCGGGAATAGTCTTGAATTCATTCTTAACACCCAGTTCATCCAGTTTCTTTTTCAAATCAACCGATTGCTGGTAAGGAACTGTTGGATCGCTGTCACCATGAACAATATAAATGGGTGGACTAGTTTTCTTTACATAATAAATGGGAGAAACAGATTCACGTTGCTTCACATTATCTGCATAGCTTCCCAACCAGTTACGAACCGATTTGCCTTTAACAGCCACATCACTCGAAAGGTCTGTTGGGCCATACTTATCAATGATAGCTGCAATAGTGTAGCCCGTTACTTTTTTGTAATCGCCATCAAACCTGTTATCATTTTGCAACAAACCAGCAAGCAAAGCCAAATGCCCACCAGCACTGCCACCTTGCATTACTATTTTATTGGGGTCAATATTCAGTTCCTTTGCATGCTGCACAGTGTACAAGATAGATGCCCTAACATCTTCAATGGCAGCAGGGGCAGTAGCTTGAGGAAACATCCTATACTCAATATTTACCACGGCAAAGCCCAATTTGAACCAGCTTCCAAAACCAGTTTGTCCCTCTTTTGTACCATGGTTCCAGCCACCACCATGTATGTTAAACACAACAGGCGTTGGCTTAGCAGCTTTCGGGTTGAAGTAGATATCATGCTTCACCTGCCAGTCCTTACCCTTGTTATAAACCACATCAATCTGTGCTTCATACCCAATAGGAAATTCAACTTTCTTTACAGCAACGGTATCTTCCTGTGCAAACAGGTTAGTTGCAAACAAGAATGATACAAGAACAAAAATCCTTTTCATGATTTAATTTTTTTGTTACCAGCAATAGAATAAATAGAATAGACCTATAAGGTTTTGAAGCTTTATAAGTATTGTAGCTTTATCCTTCTTTTGCAAATATCTCAGGCAAGAAATCTTCTCTCAATGGACTGAACACATCTATCAACATTCCCGGTTCAACACAAGTGACACCATGCACCACATGTGGCAACACATAGTAGCCATCACCTTTCTTAATGCGTTTTACCTCATCTCCAATAGTCATGTCAAACACACCGTCCTCCACATAAGTTACTTGGCTGTGGTGGTGCTCATGCATGGCACCAATAGCACCTGCCTCAAATTTTACTTTTACTAACATGATTTTATCATCATAGCCAAACATTTGGCGTTGTACACCATTACCCAAATCTTGCCAAGGGATTTCGCTATCAAATTGAAACGCAGGAGAGTGAACCATCTTTATTTATTTTATTGTTATGAATTGTTGCTTATTATTATACTGCAATTGAATAGTATATATTTTCTTGTTGTACTCAAATGAAAAGGTGGTGCCGTTATCATCATCACTAACCAACTTAATGTTTTTGGTTACTGGCATGAAACCAGTAGTGAACTCTGCAATCGGATTATTCTTTCCATGAGGTTCTGTAATGTTTACAAACGTATGGTTGCTAGCCTTTGGCTGTGTAATGATGTAAGCCTTCTCACTTCTTAAATTAAATTCCGGATCATTGGCTCCGAGTGTTACAAACTCCACATGTGTTGTTGTATCAGCTAGGAAAGTTGTTGTATAAAACTTCCTGTTGTTCAGGAAAGTAATTGCACCATTTGCATTTTTTACCCTGCCTTCTGCATTCAACCAAATATGCTGGTACCCATCCTTATCTCCCAAAACATTTAATTGGGAAGTATTGCTTTTATACTTGAAGTTGATATTGGTTAAATGCCCCTGGTACCAAAAAGGCAAATCGTATTGATGCTCCGTTGTACTTCTTACTTTGAAAACATCTAACAATAAAGGATTCTCAGCACCTTCTGGTTTAAACAGAATTGCAGTACGAAGCATCTTCACGTCCTTATAAGCCTTGTTTTCCTCTGCACAAACCACTTGGTAATTACTGTTTGCATCAAAGTACACCAATGATGGAGAGGATTTTTCCCCATCTTCCCAATCACCATTGTAATGATCAGTCCTATCTGCAACCAAAGTATTGTGTGCTACGGTTGCCTTGCCCCAAGTATCATTTTCCTTTGTATAGCCGCCACCTGTTTTTGTTTCCACATTTAAAAAACGGACAGCACCATAATCACTCAGCACTTCTACATTATTGTCATAGAACAAAACATTTAACCTGTCGAAGTGCCCATGCCCCATGCCTTGTGTACCGGCCTTCATTACAACACATGTTTGATTATCGTTCTTTCCGGTTCTTAAAATACCAATACCACCACTTTTACCATCTGCACCATCTGTAATGAATTGAGGTTTATACACAAAAGGTTTTGTCTTGCCTTCTGCAATCGCCTTTGCCACCTTTAATCCCGCATCACTAACGATTACACGTTTCTGCTGCTGGGCAATATCAAGCAGATTGTCTGATGGCTCAATATCCCCATAAGCAATATCCACAGCATACACCAGTTCCTCTGTTTCATAAGTCTTGTCTTTCAACGCATCATTGATAGGGAAGAACACCTTATTCGTATAAGTTGATTGCAAATCACATTGCACCGCTTTTTTCAACAGGCCATTCCTGTAGTCATATATTTTCAATTCAGGCTGGTACTGTTGAATGGCCCTTCCAAATAATATAAAAGGATGGATGGCATACCGTAAATAATAAGGTCCCTCTGCATAGTAACCATCTGGTGAAAACAAGTCATCAATCTGTTTCAAGAAACCTGTCTTCCCATCTTTCTTGCTTCCCCTCAAAGCAATTTCTACCCATTCCTTTTTACCACATACATAACCGGCCATTCCCACACCCGCTGTACTCCATGTGGCATGGTTATGTATCAGGTTAAAGATTTTTGTATTCACAACAGACTGTTCATTTACAACTGGTGTCCATAAACTATCAGTCAAGTACTTTCTGTCATTTTCCTTAATATAGTCAAACACACAATCATACCCTTGAATCATGTAAACCAACCAAACACAGTCATTCAAATTTTGCCAGAAGATTTTCCCCCCGGGCATTCCTTTACGTTTTGGGTGCCTTCCCCAAGTATTGTAAACCTTGGCATAAGCAAAAAGCATGTCCTTTACATACTTAGCATAACGTTCATCTTTCGTAAGTTGGTAAGCAACACCACAAGCATTTACAGCTTTGTAATTATTCTTGTGCTGCTCATGTGTAATACCACCACCACCATCTGCAGGTGTGGGAACATTGATGGGTGATGCAACAGCCTTATCGGCATCAGCTTTCACTTCATTAAAAGAGGATTTGAGCAACGGATATTTTGTAATGCCCAAACGAACTGCTTCCACGTTTTTCTTCGTGAGCATGATAGATGGATGTGTTTGACTGTAAGAAGCCAAAGAGAGAACCAATGATGCTATTGACAATAGTTTCTTCATGAAATGATAAATTCTTTAAGCCGTCTTCTACAATTCTCCAATCAATTAGAATGGCAAAAGCGAGCATAGTTTATTAACCAAGATTATTTTGCCCCAATGTTCCTTCCATCAGAAGCTTTGTTCCTGAGCAGCGAAGTGGCAGATAATGAAAAGTTATTTTTACTTTCATCTACATAAGCAGGTTTCAGTTTCAAATTGTTCTTTCCGTATAACTTTCCATGGAATGTTTGTACACGGCCTGCATTGTAGAAATCACAGTAGTCCACTTCTACATCATCCCAACTTAATTCCTCAAACCAAACAGTCCTTCCCCCTTGCCCACTATTACTGAAAATGGAATTGGTAATCCTTGCATATTGAACACCCAATAATTTTATGACACAACCCTGTTCACGGTTATCAATATCATTGAACGTGCAATGGTCAACTGTCACAAAAGGGCCAGTAGTGCTTTCATCATTCCCCCCACGATAAATGTTCATGGCACCAGCAAGCATATTACTGAACACCGTATTGCGTACAATTATCTTTTCGGCATTGTACATGCCCTTGTCATCCTTTTCACTTGACATATCAATGGCAAAACCGCTCATATTCCTGAACAAGCAATTATCAAAGACTACACTATCTGCAAACGTGTTTTTGTAAGCCCGGTAGCAGGCATAATTATTTTCATTGAAACTGTAGAACTCACAATCAACCACCTTCAATGTATAATGCTGAATCATTGATTTCTTGGAAGAAGTAATGGCACTTTGGGCATCACCATAACTTTTATAAGCACTATTAAAAGCAACCCCTTTTATAAAAAGCTTGCCCCCATTTTCTATGGAGATAAAAGTGCTCAAGCCTTTTTCACCTACATTAACCAGTTCCACTTTTGATTTTGCAATAATGCTCAAAGGCTTGGTAATATTAATCGTTCCATCAAGCTCATAACGGCCAGCATCAACCAGTACAATTGTATCATTGATACCAGCCTTTGCTATGATGGGGGGTAATTGTTTACTTTGACTAGCGGTAACTTCTATTCTTTTCCCAACTAAGTTCTCAGTTGAAACAGGCTTGAACCAAGCGGCTCCAACCTTATCCTTTTCTACGAAGCCCACCTTGGCTAAGTCAGCTCCACTTGCATTATCCGCAGGGGCTTCAAAACTTAGTCCATGCCATTGAATTGTCTTTGTTTTTGTTGCAACAAATCCCTTTACTGTTGTAGCATGATTCGTCGTATTTAATTTCAATATAACCCCACCATCATTGTTCAAATCAGCATATAATTGGCTTCCTTTAGTAATAACAAAATTTCTTTCAAACAGCACGTTTTTAGGTGCTGCTGTTCTTTCATTGTCCTTGCCAGCACCAAACTCAATCCCCCCGCAGTTGATAAAACTATTATGGTCAATCTTTGAATCTGTTACCTGATAATACCTATTAAGCTGTGAGTTCGGAACACCATTCATTACACCCAATGAAGAACGGAACCTGGTGCCTATACAGTTCAGCAACAGATTATTTGAAACAGTTTGATTGGGATTGATTACACGGACACCGCCCGTATGTGGCTTATTGTTCCCAATAAACAAATTTCCCTCTACCAAGTTATGGTTACCATGCCTCAACACCAGTCCTCCTTCGCACTCAAAAAAAGTATTTTGGGCAACCGTGTTATAGCAACTTTTAATGGAAATGATTTCTACCTCACCGCTACATTTTTCAAAGTAATTATGGGCAATTATTGTATTGGATGCAGTCAATGAATATCGGGAAACACCCACCCGAATTGTTTCCCCCCCATTACTGCCCAAGGGGGAATGGATAAAGAAGTGGTTGCTGTCTATCGAGTGGTAATTCTGCTGGCTACGTTCATCATTTAGATTAACAATAAGCGTTGTGCCTCCATTCAATTTATCACCAATGGTGCAATGGTCAATACGATTGTTCTTGCCCCAAAGTATAATCCAACTATCATTGTTTTCAAACCTTTCAGGTTTGCTGTAGTTGTTAATAGCACAATTGGTCAGGCGGCAATTATTGGCCAGCACCTTATCATTCTTCCTGAATTCAATCGCTGCATTTTCGGCATACCCATCAGTGATATACAACCCATCAATCACTAAATAATTACCAGCAAATTTTATGGAGGAACTTCCTATAAGCCTTGTCTTGCCCACCTCTTCTGCATTGATGACAATTGGGCTTTCCTTGGTGCCATTGGCTTCAAAAACAAGGTTGAGGTTTTTCCAGTCACCTCTCGCCATCGTAATAATATCGCCAGGCTTGGAATTTTTAATAGCAGCAGTCAATTCAGCTTGGTTGTAAACCAGTGTTGCCATTGCTTCAGCTATGGACATAACCAGAATGAATAACAACACCGATTTTTTTGATACAACCTTTATCATGCTTGCTTACCTATGTACAGCGTTTATAATGAGCCATTGACTGATAGTAGTTAAGCTACCAGTCGCAGCCGTTAATATTTTTGTTTTAGTAGTGCAGGGTTATAATGGGCAGCCATTTTGACTTTGGTTGTAAGCCAGCATTGCCATTGCTCCAATTATAGACATAACCGAATGAACAACAATACTGGCCTTTGTTACAACCTTTTATCATGCTTGCTTACCTATGTACAGAGTTTATAAAATAATGTTTGTTAATATCCCGGGTTTTGCGGTATGACCAATCTTGTATTGGTATCAATTTCACGTTGTGGAATTGGTAGCAATAATTTTTGTGCAGTTACCAATGCCTGCATCTCTGCCAACGTCAACTTTGGTGCTGGATAACCAATATAGTGCAAGGGGTATTCCTTTGCAAAATGGTCCTTAATCACCTGCACAGCATTGATGGTGGTCATAGTTGTATTGTACCTCATCAAATCAAAGTAGCGTTGGTTCTCAAATGTGAATTCATATCTTCTTTCCCTTTGCAAAGAGTCTTCAAATTGGGCAGTAGTTGTAACTGCTGTCGGCAGTATAGCTGCAAGTCCGGCCCTTATTCTTGTTTGGTTAATTAATGACAAACTTGAAGTTGAATTGCCTTGTGCTTCAGCAAGCATTAATAGCACATCAGCATAGCGTAAAACAATCCAGTCGTTTTCTGCATCATTGGCAATCGCTGGATTTGAAATCAATTTCTTTGGGTATGCCTTGCCTGAATACACTGCAATGGCCGTAGCTTTCCTTGTGTCAGCAACAGCATAGGAGTTATTGATGTCAAAAGATGGATAGTTCAATCCCTTGCCATCACCATTAACAACATTTGCACCACTGCTTAAAGGAGCAAACATATTAGGCAGAAGGGAACCCTGACCAAGTCCACCCGCTTTAAACCTGATTGCAAATAGTATTTCGTTATTCATCTCGTTAGAGATAGAGAATATATTGGCATAACTGGACTGCAGGCCATAACCACTGTTTGCAATTACATCTTGCAACAAAGTAACTGCCTCAGCTTTTTTATTCTCAGTCAAGTACACTTTTGCTAACAATCCTTTTGCACTCCATGTATTGACCCTACCTGATGAGGTTGAAGAAGCTGAATATTTAGCAGTATTTCCAAAAGCAACAGCCTCTTTAAGGTCTGCTTCTATTAGCTTGTACATGTCTGCAACACTTGAACGGTTTACGCCTTTTGCTTCTTCAGGCGTAATTGGTTCATGAATAAGGAACACGCCACCATACAAACGGACAAGGTTAAAATAATGATAAGCCCTTAAAAACAACGCTTCTGCTGCCAATGCCTTTCTATTGGCATCGCTTACAGGAATATTAAGGTTATCATAAGATATAGTCCCTGCGGTTTCCAAATAGTTTACATTCAAAGCATTCAGCACCAAGTTAATATTGTGTATGTTGGCATACACAGAAGCCCAATAAGTATAGTTTCCTTGATGGGATGTACTTGGCATGAACATATCCAAATCGCTCAAGTCCCTATTGGTTGATGCGGTACTTCCCGCAACGCCCATTATGCTGTTGTCTGACCTCAACTCTGTTAGCGTCCATTCTTCGGTTAAGGTTTTTTGCATTCCACTGTAGCAGCCTGTTAGTGCGGTGCTTACTTCATCAAAGTTGGAATAGTAAGTACCCGTATTCAGGTTTGATTCTGGATATAGGTCTATCGTTTTTTTGCAGCTTGCAAAAACAATGACAGATGCAAGTGCTATATATTTAAGAGATTTCATGTGGCTTATTTTTATTGCTTTCGCTTTCGTGGAATATTAGTATTTGTTCAATCGTTAAAAGTTGATGTCTATACCAAATAGGAATGACCTAGATGTTGGGAAGGCACCACGTTGGTAACCATCAATCAATGGTGAGGAATAAGCTGCAGAATTTGTCCTGGCTTCTGGGTTAAGTCCCCTATATCCCTTAGGGAAGCTGAAGAACAAGTTCTGCGAAGACCCATATAAACGCAATGAACTCAAACCAATAGCCTTTGACCATTTTGCAGGAAGTCTATAGCCGAGCAATATTTCACGAAGAGCAAAATAAGAAGCGTCTTCTACGGCATAGTCAGTAAGCATCCAGTTAAAACCAATGGTTGAATAAGGCGTTTTGCCATCACCCGGGTTATTGGGGCTTATCCAACGGTTGTCATTATATTCTTTATTGTAACGCTTGCTTTCATTGTAGTTAACATCACCGTTAATCAATGTACCACCTTGTACACCTTGGAAAGTGAAACTCAAATCAAAAGCCTTGTAAGTAAAGCTATTGGTAAAACCCCAAGTAAAGTCCGGGTAAGGATTGCCAAGTACGGTCCTGTCGTTGTTATCAATAACATTGTCCCCATTATAGTCAACCAACTTCAACCCACCTGGTACAAACACATTAGCCAGTGCACTGTTTAAGCCTTTCGCCTTAGCTGCATCTATATCGGCCTGTGACAACCATACACCGTCTGTTTTGAAACCAAAATACTGTATTAGTGGATTGCCCGGTTGATTCAGGTAAAGTTCTGTACGCTCACCTTGATTCAACAAGTAAGCCTCTTTGCCCAATTCAACAATGTTGTTCCTATTTCTTGAAACATTAATGGATGATGTCCACTTAAAATTTCTTTTATCAATGTTTACAGTATTCAACTCTATTTCAAGACCATTGTTCTTGAAACTGCCAATATTGTTATAGTATGCAGGGGCACCAACAAATGACATGGCCGACTGCAACAACAATAAGGATTCTGTTTTGGAGCGGTAAACATCCACACCAAGTGTTACCCTGTTTTTAAGTACCGTAATGTCCAAACCAAAGTTCGCCTGATAGGTCCTTTCCCAGGTAATATCTTCATTTGCCTTAAATTGACTGCTTGTAACTTGGCCAGCCGCAGCAGTACCATTTCCTGAACCAAACGCATAGTTGCTTGCATAAAGCAGGTCAAAAGCAGGATAATAGTCCTGTATCCTGTTGTTCCCTGTTAAACCATAGCTGGCCCTCAACTTTAACCTGTTCAACCAACTAACTTTATTGTTCAGGAACTTTTCTTCTGAAACAACCCATCCACCAGAAACTGCTGGGAATGCACCCCATTTGCGGTCCATGCCAAACCTTGAGCTACCATCATACCTAATACTGGCAGACAAGAGGTATTTATTTGCATAACTATAATTAAGGCGGCCTAAATAAGACAATAAACCTTCCCTGTAAATTTTGGTATAGCTACTGTCCTTGTCAATAACCAATGCTGTATTAAGGGTTGTAATATTATCACTTGGATAATCTTTAGCAGTTGTTTTCTCGTCCTTGAAAGAGAACTTCTCTGCCGTAAACCCTGCTAGCACATTAAAACTATGTTGCTTTATCTTTTTTGTATAAGTAAATGTGTTTTCAGAATAAAGGTTAATACTGGTCCTGTCTACATAGATACCTTGGGCCACAACACCATCCTGACTGGAGTTCTTTTTTGCAAAATCCAATGATGTTGAATAGTTAACATAACCGCTTGCCTGTGTCTTGAAATCAAGACCCGGAAGAATGTTCACCGTAAGGTCGGCGGAGGACTGCATACGGTATTCATTCGCATTGATTGTCCTAGTCTCCATGATAGACTTTGGCGTATTGTTCGCAGTGGCAAATGGATCCTGTGCAACAGTGTTCGTCCATGTACTTCCATCTGGCATCAAGCCTGAATAAACACGTCCATTAAAATGCCTAGCCTGTGCAAAGTCACCAGCCTTAACATTGGGCCATAAAGGTGACTGTGTTACAAATGCAGCTGTGACATCATTATGGTAAATAGGGAGGTAGGAAAGGAAACGGTAGAAATCAGTAAAGTTTACGGATGGCCTTTCCCTTTTAGTATAGGAAGGGTTGAGGTTCAAGGAAAGCTTTACCCTTTTTCCCAATTGGGCATCCAGTTTTGTACGCACATTGTACTTCTCAAAGTTGCTATGGTACATCATGCCCTCATCCCTTTGGTAGCCGCCCGAAATATAATACTTCAATGTTTTGCTGCCACCTGCCGCACTTAACTGTATATTTTTATTTACACCTGTCCTTAAGGCTTCATCCTGCCAATCTGTAGGTCCAGTTAACGTGTTTTCAATAACATAAGCAGCACGTTCTGCCGTAGTAACTAGGTTGCCTTTATTGTTACTGAAAGTTGTTCTTTGTGCTGTGGTAAAACCAACACAATAAGCAGCAGAATCCGCATACCTCAATGCAGCTTCATCATAAAGCATTTTCGTGTACTCGCTTACAGTTTGGATATTATACAACTTGTATGGGTTTTTTAAACCAAGTGAATACTTGAATGAATATTTTGCTTTTTCTGACTTTCCGCTTTTTGTGGTTATCATGATTACACCCGCAGAACCACGGCTCCCATAAATAGCTGCAGAAGCGGCATCCTTCAATACTTCCACTGATTCCACATCAGCCATGTTCACAAAGGCAAGACCGTCTGCAACGGGTTGGCCGTCTACTACCACAAGTGGGCTGGTGCTTGCATTGGCGGAGGTAACGCCCCTAATGGTAATCTTTGGATCGCCGCCTGCTTCAGGGTTAACATTTTGTACCTGCACACCTGCAATTCTTCCTTGCAGGGCTTGGTCTAATCGTGTTACGGATGTTTCATCCATTTTATCATTCTTGTACTTGGCAATGGCTCCAGTTAAATGCGATTTTTTTTGCGTACCATAACCAATAACCACTACCTCATCAGCGGCAGCAGCAGTGGATTTTAGTTGGACAACAGTGCTTTGGGATTTGGAAAAAGCCAGTTCCTGGCTTTCATAGCCTACATAGCTGACAAGTATGGCAGCACCCTTATCAATCTTTACAGTGAAGGCACCGAGTGAATCTGTGCTCATCCCCTTGGTTGCACCTTTTATTACAATGCTTGCACCAGCTAATGGGGAGTTTGTTTCTTGGGACAGTACAACACCTTTTACAGTGATCTTATCACCTGATTGAGCAAATGTCCTTGATAGACAAGCGACACAGAACAACAGTAATAAGCATACAATTTTTTTCATAACAGCAATTAATTAATTTGTAAGCAATCGTTTTATCTAGAAAAATTAAGACACAACTTTATATTCTTTGCTTACCTGCATAATCTCATCCAAATGGATATGCATGGCAGCTTCGGATGAGGCAACATCCCCTAAAATAATGGCATCCAAAATGTTCTTGTGTTCGGCTATGGCCCTTGCACTCCTATCCGTACCACAAACCTTCCTTTCAACAATGGTTCTTATTAAGTCCGGCACCACAATCAGCATCATGCTTTCAATCACCTGGTTTTTTGTGGCCGAAGCAATCTTTAAATGGAACACCATGTCTTCCTCAAAAGCATCCAATCCTTTAGCCGCTTTTTTCTCATGGTCTATCAGGGCATTTTCCAATTCTGCTATATCTGCATCTGTCCTTCTTTGGGCAGCCAGTTTCACAGCGTTCAGCTCCATATAGTAACGGGCTTCTATCAATGCACCAAAATCTTCCTTATTCAGGTTGATCACATCACCCAATAAACTATCCAGTATTTTTAAACTAAGTCCGGCAACGTAAGTACCACTTTGAGGTGAGGTCTTTAATAGACCGAAGAATTCAAGTTTCATGATGGCTTCCCTAACATACCCACGGCCAACACCAAAACGTTCAGAAAGTATCCTTTCAGCAGGGAGGCGGTCACCCGGCTTCAATTGACCGGATGAAATAAGTTGTTTCAATTGACGGATAATCTTGTCAACTGGGCTATCAACCCTAATGGCAGTAATGGTTTCAATTATATTGTTGGCATCCATCGCTATCGTTTTTTTGGCGAACCAATTATTGGTAAACCAATAATTGGTTCGCCAATATTAGAACCTTTTATTTACCTAACAACTTTTTAAAGAAATTATTTTTTAGAAATCGGCGAATATTTTCAATCCAGATTCTTTTAATCTCAGCTTAGCTTGGTTGTAAGCCAGCATTGCCATTGCTCCAATTATAGACATAACCGAATGAACAACAATACTGGCCTTTGTTACAACCTTTTATCATGCTTGCTTACCTATGTACAGCGTTTATACAAAAGCCATCACTTATCATTTTTAATCTATAAGGATAGCTTGATTTTTTTTGATTTAGTATCCGGGGTTCTGTGTCAGGATACCATTCGTAACATCCCTTTCCCTTTGGGGAATGGGGTACAGTAACTGGTAAGGCTGAACAACTGTATTGATTGCCCGTCCTGAAAAATGCGTGTTCATCACGGTCACAGCAGTTCCATACCTCAACAAATCATACCAGCGGTGGTCTTCAATGGCAAACTCCCTCCTGCGTTCATTTTGAACAGCCGTTCTGAACTTATCCTTGGTATTAATAGTAGTTGAATTGTAGGCATACACCAATGTTGTGGCAGCAGGATTGGCTCGTGTGCGTATCCTGTTTAATTGATAAAGTCTGGAAGAAGTATTGGTAGCATCGCCAGCCACTAGTGCAGTGGTGCTTAATTCATTTTCCACTTCTGCATACATCAAAATAATATCTGCATAACGCAATACAATAAAATCTGCACCCCCGTCATTCCTTGGTGAACCTGGATCCAAATACTTACCGGCATTGTACCAGCTAATACTTATGCCACCACTACTATTTGTACTGCTGACCGTAACAAAAGTGGTATAACGCCTAATGGAATCTGCAGGAACAAAAACGCCACTGCTACTGGTACTCCTCAAATCACTTGCACTTCTGTAACCTACAGAACCGGGCTCATTGTTGAGGTTATACGTAAATGTATTGCCCAGGCCATTGGAAGCTGCCTTAAAGCGGACCGAGTACATGATTTCAGCGTTGTTTTCATTGCCTGTTCCAAATATGTTTTTATAATTTGGCAGCAACTGGTACTGGCCCGGTGTGGTTAACAGGTCCTGCAACAAAACTTTGGACTGTGCATATTTCCCCTGTGTTAAATACACTTTTGCCAACATGCCTTTTGCTGCACCAATGGTAACCCTTCCCTGCTCCGCTGCTGGCCATGAGGCTGGTAACTTATTGATGGCTGCCTGAAAATCTGCTGCAATACTGTCATACACAATATTCTTGTCTATCCTTCTTTGGGAAGCAGTGTCCGTATAGGTTACGGATTTCAGTACCAATGGCACATCCCCCCACAAACGGACAAGGTTAAAATACATATGTGCACGGATGAACTTTGCTTCCCCTTCAAAATAATTCTTCTTGGTAGGGTCTGTAACATTGTCAATGTATTTCAATACTGTATTGCATTGCTTAATGGTGAAGTAGGCTTGCTGCCAATAGGAAGCAACATAAGAATTGGTGGTTCTTTCAGAGAAACCATCAATCTGGTTGATATCCCCTTCCGATTCAGAAATATAGGAATCATCGGAACGGAGCCCAGCCAAGATATAGTCCAAATTGTACACATTCCGCAATGAGCCGTATGCCCCAAAAACACCAGTTTCCACTTCTGCAGTTGTCTTGTAATACTCTTCCTCAACGAAACTGGAAACAGGCTTTTTATCAAGGAACTTTTTGCAGCCTGCAAGCAGTAGTAAGCAACCAGCCACTGTAAAAAAATATTTTATTTTCATGTCAATCGTTTTAAGGCAAAAATTAAAAATCTATATTAAATCCAAAAGTGATGTTACGTGATAAAGGAACGGCACCACGTTGATAGCCCTTCCTCAATGGGTCATTAGGAAAAGCATTATCTGCTTCTGGATTGTAGCTTGAATAGCCATTGGCAAAGTGGTACCATAAATTGGCAGTTGTTACATAAAGCCTCATTTTGCCCACTCCCCATTTCTTGGCAGTTTTTGACGGTAGGCTATAACCAATATTCAGGTTGCGCAAGGCAATAAAAGAAGCATCCTCAATCAATAAATCCGTTTGGGTATTCAATTGTACGGAAGCTTCTTCGGCAGGTGTATAGCCTTGGCTTTGGTATGCCTGGCTACCTGTGGTGGAGAACTGCGTTTCAAAATAATAAGGGTCTATATTGAACACTTTACCGCCATGGGAGCCCTGTAATGTAATGCTCAAATCAAACTGCTTGTATTGGAAATTGGTGGTAAAGCCCCAATTGAATTTCGGATAGGGATTACCAAGTATCACTCTGTCAGCATCGGATATTACACCATCCTTATTTTGGTCCTGTACAAATGAATGCAGGGAATTGACTGCAACTGGCCAATAATTGGTATTGGTAATGGGCACCCTTTTGGTAGCTATATAACCATAGTATTGTACCAATGGCTGACCAATCCTTGTCAGGAAGAAATTGGCACGTTTCGGGTCGCCCTGGTTTATCTGTTGTTCACTGCCATCAAAATCCAATAACTTGTTCTTATTGGTATATCCATTGGCAGATACATTCCATTTAAAGTTTTTTGTGCTGATTAATGTTGATGAAATTTCAAATTCGAAACCAGTGTTCTGCACCTTGCCCTTATTGGTGGCATAAGTAGTGAAACCCGTAGAGGCAGCTATTGGCAAGTCCAATAAAAGCTTGTCTGTTTTGGTATTGTAATACTCCACAGACAGGCGGATTTTATTGTTCAATATTCCCAAGTCCGCACCAATATTGGTAGAGAATGTTCTTTCCCATTCAAGGTTATCATTGCCAAAAGACCTTAACACATAGGCAGGTGTAACATAATCCCCCAATACAGCATAAGTAGGGTCAACTTTTGCAAAATACCTGTAGTTGCCAATGTTTTCATTACCCGTGGTACCAAAGCTTGCCCTCAGTTTCAAATCGTTCACTACCTTGTTTTCCGGGAAGAATTTTTCGTTACTCAACCTCCAACCAACAGAAGCTGCTGGAAAGAATCCCCACCTATGCTCTGGAGCAAACCTTGAACTGCCGTCTGTTCTCGCACTAACAGAAAAGAGGTATTTGTTACTGTAGGCATAGTTCATTCTGAACAGGGCAGATACCAATGACCGCTCCCCAACCGTATCTGTCAAGGCCTGCATCACGCCTGCATTTAAGCTCAGGTTGTTGTCAGATATAAAATTCCCCGCCTGTCCTGAGAAATAAGACAAATTGGTATATTGTTCAGAGAATCCTGCCACCACATCAATATCGTGCTTCTTGATAATCCTTTTATAGTTCAACGTGTTTTCATTGGAAACATCCAATGTCCTTATCTTGGTAAGTATGGCTTTTGAAGTGGACCTTGCATAGGCATCACCATCCAGCAACGGGTCTGCTTGTGCCCATGATTTCTGTTTCAGACTCCTGGTGTCCTCACTGAACAAAAAGCCCAAGGTGCTTTTAAATGACAGGTATTTACCAAATTCATGTCTAACAGCAATATTGCTGATATTCCTAATCTGGGTACGCTTGTCAACTGTTCCATTTAATTGGGAGATAGGGCTATTTGAAGTGGCATTGTTCAAGGCAACTGACCCGATGTAATTAGGATTGAACCTGGTAGTAAAGTCCCTTTGGCTTACTACCCTTCCAACAGGCATGCCCGTATATTTAGATGTGCTATCAGTATGGTAAGCAGGTGTCCATGGTGACAATGTCCTCAACGCTTCCTGCACCGTTACTGGAACATTGTAGAATTCAGTATAGGAAGGTGTAAAGCTGAAATCAATGGTTGTTTTAGGGGTAACTTTTGCATTGAAGCCAGCCCTTAAGCCAAACCTTTTGTAATCGTTGCCTACCATTACACCATCATCCAATAAAGCTGTTCCAGAAAGGTAATACTTGAATGTAGTGGTGCCCCCACTTGCCCCTAGCTGAATATTGGTATAGTTTACATTACGGAAAATAAAATCCTGTGCATCGGTGTTGGCATCAAACTTTTCTGCTAAGGCCAATTCGCCGCTTGCAGGAAGCACGCCACCATTTTCCGCACGTACCCTTGCATTCCATTCCTTTAAATTGGGGAAATCAAGTTTCCTGTACACTGATTTAATGCCCCTATTGATGGTTATGGTCACCTTGCCCTTGCCCACCTTTCCAGATTTTGTGGTAATGAGGATTACCCCATTGCCACCACGGCTACCATAAATAGCGGCTGATGCTGCATCCTTCAGCACTTCAATGCTTTCAACATCATTCATGTCAATAGCAGATAAATCCGTTGGAACAGGATAGCCATCAATAACAATCAATGGTTCCGATCCTGCTGTAATGGAAGTGGCCCCACGAATTTGAATGGTAGGTGCCGCACCAGCTTGTGCATCTGTTGTTGTAATGCTTACTCCAGCCAGTTTACCTTGCAATGCTTGGTCTGCACGGGCTACGGGAATTTGTCCAAGGTTATCGTTCACCACTTTGGAAATAGCTCCTGTTAAATGAGACTTCTTTCTGGTACCATAGCCCACTACCACCACTTCATCATTCTCCACTACCCTTACCTGCAAGGCAATGGCAAGATTGGTAGCTTCTGAAATTCTTATTTCCTGTGGTTCAAAGCCAGCAAAGCTTATTACAAGCGTCTGCCCTTTTTCTACCTTGGCAGTAAACTTGCCCAAGGCATCGGTCACCAATCCTTTTTTTGCTCCTTTGATGATTACATTGGCACCCAACAATGGCTGGTTATTTTCAGCAGAGGTAACCGTACCGGTTACTGTAATTTTAGGTGGTTGTTGCTGTGCAAAAGAGGTAGCAGTAAACATTACAGACAGTAATGCAATTAAAAGCGTCAGCACTTTTTTCATAATCTCGGGGGTTATTTAACAATCGTCGTTCGTAAAATATTTCTATACAATCAAATCAAGAAATTTCGGCTATTCAGCAAACCATCCTTGCTTGCCAATGTTATTTCATCCAAGTGAATATGCATGGCTGCTTCTGCGGCCGCTGCATCACTCAATATAATGGCATCCAGTATATTCTTGTGTTCAGTTATCGCCCTTGTGCTTCTATCGGTGCCGCAAATATTTCTTTCAATAATGGTCCTGATTAAATCCGGCACCACAATCAGCATCATGCTTTCAATCACTTGGTTCTTGGTGGCGGCGGCTATTTTCATGTGGAAAATCATGTCTTCTTCAAAAGCATTCATTCCCCTTGCTGCCCTTTTTTCATGGTCAATCAAAGCCGTTTCCAGTTCAGCCAAATCGTTATCTGTCCTTCTTTGGGCAGCCAGTTTTACTGCATTCAATTCCATATAGTAACGGGCTTCTATCAATGCACCAAAATCTTCTTTGTTCAGGTTGATGACATCACCCAATAAACTGTCCAATATTTTCAGGCTCAGTCCAGCTACATAGGTTCCACTTTGTGGAGAGGTTTTTAAGAGGCCAAAAAATTCGAGTTTCATGATGGCTTCCCTAACATAACCACGGCCAACACCAAAACGTTCAGACAGTATCCTTTCAGCAGGGAGACGGTCACCCGGCTTCAATTGGCCAGATGAAATAAGTTGCTTTAGCTGGCGGATGATTTTATCAACCGGGCTATCAACCCTAATGGCAGTAATGGTTTCAATGATGTTGTTGACATCCATTGCAAATCGTTTTTGGTTGACCAAATTATTGGTTCACCAATAATTGGTTTGCCAATATTAAAACCTTTTTCATTCCCTCCACTCTTTTTGGAAAATATTTTTCAGGAAATCGGTAAAAAGACAATCGTCTCTCTATTAAGCCTTTCTTTTCATTTTTCTATTCGCTTGTAAACATTTTACATGTAGCAAACAAGCAGCATGACCATATCATCTCCATATCAAACCCATATCAAGCCAAATGGATATGGTGTATTATGGTTTTGATATGCTGTTTATATATGGATACCTACTGTAAAGTCATTGCAAAATTGCTACGAGACTGGAAATGGTGTTCTGCATGTACGGAATTAAGGCATGCCCCTTACCGCACCAATGAGCAACATGTTGTACTTAATGAGTTTTACCAGGAGATTTTTGTAGGGGGAAACTGTCCAGCCATTTCCATGAAATAAATACCTTTTGCAAGGTGGTTATTTGGATAGAAATAATTGATACCGGGCTTTATTATTGATGAATACAAAACCTGCCCTTGGCTATTGACCAATTTGAATGGCATATTGGAGGCTGCATTTGATATAACCGTCAATGCGTTACCATTTTTAAAAGTTTTAATACAGGCTAAATTATTTGAGTTGAGGTGAATGATAGATGAATAGAATTTGCTTCCATCCTTCCTGTTCAATAATAACCTGAAATACTTTCCTGTAACTTGAGAGGAGGATTTATTAATTGAATAATTATACCCATTTATGGAGGTAAGAACTAAAGTGGAAAATTGGGTGCCATCACTTGACTGTTCAACAATACAGTTTTGCAATTGGCTTATATCAGCCAGTTTCCAATCAAAATAAAGTTCGTTGCTTTTTTCTGAAACATTCCAATGCAATAACTCATTGGCCATTACGGCTGTGCAGGTTTGCGTGCTTACATTGGTCAATCCAGCACTTGCACCTGTTTGGGTATTGCTGTTGCAGACAATATTGTTCAGGGCTGTACCATTGGCATTGGAAGTGGCAATGCGTATGGCATAACCGCTTGCATTTACATGCAATACATTCTGGTTAAAAATATTGTAGTTGCCCCAACCGGGCTGTTGGATATGTGTTTGGAAACCGTCCAAATAAGAACCCGTTCCCGTGTTCAATTCAACTGTCCAATAATTGCCTTTCACATCAATCCAGCTATCGCCACCGTTCACATTTGCAAGACCAGTTCCATTGAAGGTGTTGCTGCGTACAAGACCATACTTTGTTCCTTCTTTGATATCTACATTCTCTGCCAACACGTAGTTGCCAAAGCTATTGTACAATATCTTGTTGTAGTTGCAGGTGTCTATGTTGCAATAGGTATTGGTGCACCAGTTTTCATAAGCGGAACCTACATAGATACCTTCCCCATAAGCAGGGTCAAGGATGCCAGCAGAGTCAACGTAACAGTTTTTAACAGTGCAGTAACTAGAATAACGACGCAAGTTGATGCCTGCCTGACCAGTATAAACGGATTGAATGCTATCGATGGTGATGTACTGTGAACTGTCCACCATAATCCCATTCTTGCAGTTGCGTGTGGTGAAGCCTTTTAGTATCCAGTATTTATTGCCTTTGAATTGGAACCCATAACCTGTAATATGCGTCCCAGTGGTGAGTATCGCTTTACGGCTGCCCTTAACAGTGATGGGCTGTGTGGGCGTTCCATCCAAACCAATGGGCGGGGTGAAGATGCCACTGGACAAATCGTACACGCCGTCAGCCAGTACAATGGTCTGTCCCGGTTGGGCTGCATCCATGGCATTTTTAAGCTGCGTAGCGGTGGACACATTTACAATTTGTGCAAACGGAGCAACAGAAAAAAAACAAGTAGTTATAAGTAGGAAGAAATACTTCATCATCAACTTTTACCAGTTATGAAATGAAGTAAGCAGGATCATGATGGAGCAAATATCAATTATTAAATGCCAAAAAAAATAAAATTCCAAAATGCCATTTGTACATCCTACAAAATGGCATTTGGAATTTTACCCTTGAAATCTCAATTGCTATACGCCACCAAAAATGCTGAAGCCGCCATCCACGCAAATCATGGAGCCGGTAACAAATTTGCTTGCATCGCTGAGCAACCATACCAATGCACCTTGCAGTTCATCGGGGTTACCAAAACGTTTGAAAGGTGTTTGCTTGATAACAGATTCACCACGCTCGGTATAGCCACCTTCTTTTTTGGTAAGTAGGTAGCGGTTCTGTTCAGTCAAAAAGAAGCCCGGGGCCAATGCGTTCATTCTTATTTTATCCCCATAACGGTTGGCCAGTTCCACAGCAAACCATTGATTGTAACAGTCGACGGCAGCTTTGCCCATATTATAGCCCAATACTTTTGTAATGGCTCGTTTGCTGTTCATGGAAGAGATGTTGACAATGCTTCCGGAACCAGTAGCCGCAATGGCTTCACCAAATACCTGCGTTGGAATCAAGGTTCCCCAAAGGTTGATGTCCATTGTTTTCTTCATGCCATCCATGTTCATGGAAAAGATACTTTCATTCGGCTGCAATACCCCTTCAGGCATATTGCCACCAGCAGCATTTACCAGGCCATCTATCTTTCCAAATTTATCCAGTACTTGCTGCTTGCAAACCTGCAATTGGTCTTCCTGCAAAACATCGGCGACCAATGCAATGGCTTTTCCACCTTTGGCATTAATGGCAGCAGCACGTTCTTCCGCTACTTCTTTCTTCCTTCCCAAAATACCCACAGCACCACCTGCTTCCACAATGGCTTCAATAAAGGCGTTGCCCAAAATACCCGTGCCTCCCGTTACCACAATTACTTTGTCTTCGAGGCTATAACTGTTTAAGATACTCATTATTTTATTTTTTGTTTATGATGATATACTTCCAATGCAGTTGAACATGGATGATTGAGCTTTGCAAATTGAATACTTGAATTTTAGATAATCAGCCGTGTTCAGTATTCAATAAGCAACTACAACAAAGAAGGTGCTGGCAATGGTTCCACATCAGCATAATCCTTGTTTTCACCAGCCATGCCCCAAATGAAACTGTAGTTGGCCGTACCGCAACCGGAGTGTATGCTCCATGATGGGGACATCACTGCTTCGTGGTTGGCTATCACAATATTTTTTGTTTGTTGGGCTCCACCCATGAAGTGCATTACACGCTGGTCTTCTGCTACATCAAAATAGAAATACACTTCGCTTCTCCTATCGTGCAAATGTGATGGCATGGTGTTCCAAACACTTCCCGTTGCAAGAACAGTAAGACCCATTACCAATTGACAGCTTTGGATTCCTTCCAGATGGATGTATTTATAGATTACCCTTTCGTTACAAGTGGCACTGCTTCCCAAAGCTACAGGGGAGGCTTCGCCACCCTTCATTAACCTTGTAGGATAGGTGGCATGTGCAGGGGATGATAGTAAATAAAACAAGGCTGGTGCTGCTGCATCGTTACTTTTAAATGTAACTTCCTTGGAGCCCATACCTGCATATACACAGTCATATTTTTCCAAGGTGTAGGCTGTACCATCCACAGTTACAGTGCCTGAACCGCCAACATTAATGATACCCAATTCCCTTCTCTCCAAAAAGAAACTGCTCTTCAAATTATAGTACGTTGGCAATACCACTTCTGTTTTAACAGGGATTACTGTCCCTGCAATGAGGCGGTCATAATGTGTGTAGGTGAGGTTAAGGTTATCGGCTTTCTTTAAATCGGTTAGCAAAAAGAAGCTTCTCAAATCTTCTGTGGTAAATGTGGGGTACTGTGTTGGGTGTACTGCATGAACCACTGGTAACATGTGCGATGATGACATTGATGTTTTGTTTTAAAATGATATAATACCGAAACGGTACATAGTTGTGCAAGCATTGCAAATTTATTGTTCCCTTTTAAATGGAGGGATTTTTTTTATTGATAACCTGTTAACCGAAATTTTAATTGGCTGCGTCAATATTTTTTCTACTTTCGATTTATTATCATGCTTGTTTCCCGCCTGTATAGGTGCCAATTCTTGGTGCCGCTATTTATTTTATTTACTTATCTCAAACAAAAAAGTTCGCTGTATGAAAAAAGCAATTTTTACACTATTGTTTTCGTGTGCTATGGTTGTGGCATTTTCCCAATCAACTTATTACTGGGTAGGAGGAGCCGCTGGTGCATGGGCCACTGCTACCAGTTGGAACACGGCATTAAATGGCAGTGGCACCAGTAGGAGTTCTGCCAACACTGCCGATGTACTGATTTTTGACGGAACAAATATTGGCGGTTCCATTCCAAACACAGGTACTGTAAGCCCAGACCTACCGGGTTCCTACACCATTGGGCAGTTAAAAATCCAAAACGGAGCGGATGTGGTGTTCAAAAGAAGTGCTACAGGCACAGGCTATGTTTTAATTAATGGCGATGGTGCGGCAGGGGATGATTTTTCTGTGGATGCATCCAGTAAATTAACCTTAACAAGCAGTACCTCCGGTTATGCGTTCTATATTGGCTTGGGCGTGCTTACCACCAACCTTGCCACTGGCACCATAGCGGGTAAAGTGTATGTTCTTGATGGTGGTCTTGCCTCGGTAAATATCCGTGTACCCAATACCAATTCATTGAACTTTGTAAATGGGTCTATGTTTTATAGCAATACAAGTGCTACATCCAGCTATCCCTTTTCCAACAGTTCTTCAACAGCTGTGGGAGCTATCAATTTCAAGGCAGGTTCCCAGTTTATATATCAAGGTGGCAATAATCCTTTTAGTAATTCCACACATATTCCTTTCATACTTGAAAAGGGAAGCAGTTTTATCATGGAAGCTGCAAACGTAGCTGCCATGTTTACCAATAAGGTTTTTGGTAATGTAATTGTTAGGAATAATGCAACTGTAACGTTAGCAGAAAACTTTTATGGCATTGATACCTTAACAATAAATGCAGGTGCTGCCTTTTATATGCGTGTTTCTGGCACTGCCCCTTTCTCTGGCAATATCATCAACAATGGCACTTTTGGTGCTGCGTCGCCCACTACTAGTAACCATGTTATCATGATTGGCAGCGTACCGCAATCCATTGGTGGCACGGGCACGTTTGTGAATTTTGGTGCCTTCTCTGTTGGTACTGATGCAGACGTTACGTTGAATACAAATATTACGATTGGTTCAACAGCCACCCCACCAACATCTACTGTTACAGGTAAGTTGAATACACAAACCTATACGGTTAACAGTACAGGTACAACTGTTCCAGGCGGTTTTCAATTCAGGGCGGCGGCAACAGGCGTTCCTTCTGCTGGAACAATCACTGCAGGCAGCTATAGTGTTGTTTTGAATGCAACAACCTATTCATCTAGCATTAACACTGCGAATGTGGTAGTTGGCGGCTTAGTAACCGGAACAGGCATACCCGCTAATACTTATATCGTTGCAACAAGCAGCAGCAGTAGCACATTTACTATTTCAAAGGCCGCGACTGCTTCTTCTCCAGCACCTGATGGAACTATTATTACCATTACTGCTAATCCAGCCACGTTTACTACGTCAAACACGGCAGGTGCAGATGGAAGCATTACCACTACAGGAGCAAGAACATTTGGCTCAGGAACAAATTATGTATTCAATGCTGCCACAACAGCACCATTCAGTACAGCTAGTACTGCAGGTGCAGGCAATGTAACTTTCAATGCAAATGCTACTACTAATAGGAGCAATCTCCCTATATCGGGTACCTTAACATTGAATGCAGCTAAGCTAACCATTCAACCAACAGATACTATCAGGATTACTTCGGGCAATGCAATTGCTGGTGGAAGTTTCAGTTCATCCAAATACATTGCAACTGCTACTAGTGGTGCAAATGTGGGCGTGCTGATAATGGAAAATTTTGGTACCGCTAGGACATTCCCTGTTGGCAGTGCCACCAATTACTTACCTGTAACACTTACACCAACAACTGCTGATGCTTTTGCAGTGAGTGTTTTTGAAGGCATCACTACAGATGGCACAGTAAACGGCACAGCCATGACTGCTGCACAAAAAGCAAAAGTGGTAAATGCTGTATGGACTATTAATAGAACAAGTGGCAACGTGGACAACTGTGCTGTTGGGCTTAACTGGCCTGCAAGTTTGGAAGGCAGTTCTTTTGGAGGTTATGGTAATAGTATTGGTGTGGCTAGGTACAGCGGCACATGGGGCATAGTTGGTGGAAGTGGTGACAACACAGCCAACACAGCTACGAATAGTTTCTCTGCATTTTCACCATTTGGTGTGGGCCAATTGGGCTTCCCATTACCAGTTAGGTTAAGCAATATCACTGCTACCGAACAACAAGGCAAAGTGAAAATTGGCTGGAGCACTGAAGCAGAGGTTAACGTTGATAGCTATACAATTGAAAGGGCAATTGATGGGATTAACTTCTCTGCCATCAGCAGCATAGCAGCTACAGGAAGCAGACAGTATAGTGCTTTTGACAATACACCATCAAGCGTTAATTATTACAGGATAAAGGTGGTGAACAAGAGCGGCTCCATAGAATACAGCAATGTAGTTAAAATAAAACTCAATAATAAAGAAGCTGAAATTGCTGTATATCCTAACCCAGTGAAGGGCAATGTTGTTTCATTGCAAATGACGAACCTGACAAAGGGCAAAGCAGCAGTGAAACTGTTCAATAATCAAGGACAGCAGCTTTTTGCAACAACCATCAGCTATGAAGGTGGTAGCCAGTTGCAAAGCATCGTATTGCCTGCAACAATTGCGAAAGGTGTTTACAGGCTTGTTGTAACTAACGATAACAAGAACCTGCAACAAACCATTTTGGTAAATTAATTATTGTTCTTTCTTTGATATAGAAAAGGGCTTGCAAATTTGCAAGCCCTTTTCTATATCAAAACTATTTCACCAATAGTTTGTAAAATTTCTCCAGTTCTGTTATTTCACTTGCAGTAAGCAATTTATGTTTGGTGTATTTTGCCTGTAAACCCAATACTGTTTTATGCTGTGGGTACTTTGCTAAAATAGCTTCCAGTTGCAGGGGTATTTTTTCATCCTCAATATGCTCTACTATTTTAGTTTGAACGGGCGTCTTGTCCCTTGTTGGTAGCTTGGCAATGGTAGCTTCAATGGTGGCCAACCAACCAGTTGGCATGTCCTTTATTTTGGATGCCTTACTATGCAGGCCTTCCAATTGCTTCTTGGTGAGGAATCCCCTGTCTTCGTACTGGTGCATCAAACTCATGATAAAAAGTGCATCCTTATTGGCTGCATAACATGCTTCCAACACTTTATCAATGATATCTATGCCTTGCTTTTTCTTTAACATAGAAAGTAAAAATATGGGTAAAACGGCTAACACTATCAATTAGCATACAGGTCAATTCAATACCGCAACAAGTAGTTTTACCCTATAAATACCGTGAAAATACCCATCAAAATAAAGAGTTTCCACGCTTGTATTGGTCTAACGATGCAGGTATATTCGTCAGACCAAATCAACCAAAACCCAATAACCTTCAAAAGGTTATAAAAAACTATGCTATGGAAAAATTCAGGATACTGTCGATAGACGGGGGTGGCTTAAGGGGTGTTGTACCCTTGACCATCTTAAAAAAGATAGAGGAAAAAATAGCCCCCAAAAAGATATGGGAGTATTTTGACTTTATTGCAGGTACATCCACTGGCGGCTTAATAACATGTGCCATTACTTTAAAGGATTTTCAAAACCCTAATTCATCAAAGTACACATTGGATGACATCATGGAAGTATATGTAAAAAGGGGGAAGGAAATTTTCCCCAAGTATAATTTCTTCCAGAAGCTGGTACATAATGTAAGTGACATTTTCAACCCGTCCTTTTCAGATAAGGGCATTGCCAAAGTTTTCGGTGATGTGCTAGGCGATGCAAGAATGAATGACTGTTTGAAGCCAATCATGCTGTCCACTTATGACCTTGCTAACAACCTTCCCCTGTTCTTTAAATCCAACGAATCCAAGTATGATCCAACCTTAAATGCGAAGCTGTATGATATATGCAGGGCCACTTCTGCTGGTCCCTCCTATCTACCCAGCTACTCTTTTAAGTATCCTAAAAATATACCCATTGAAAATGAGGAACGAAATTGTATAGATGGCGGTGTTTATGTAAATAATCCTTCCATGGCAGCATTGGCAGAGTTTTCAAGGAACCATCAATACTATTTAACCCCTACTGAACAACCCTACGAATTTGACCTTAGAAAAGTGTTCGTGCTGTCCATTGGCACGGGTACCTATTCAGCTCCCATCTCCACCAAGGAAAGCAAAAAAGGTGGTGAGCTTTATTGGGCAAAGGCCATTAGTGATATCATGATGCGTGGTGTGAACAGGACCACCGATTATGAAATGACCGAGGTAATGCCAACTGGCAACTACCTGCGTTTCAATATCAGCATTGATAGTGCGGAACATTCTAACATGGCCAACTCATCTGCAGAAACCACTCAATATTTAATTAAGGCAACACAGGAACAAATCATCAATCAAGCAAAGGAGATGAAACTGCTGGATGATTTCTTGGAAAATAGTAAATAAACAAATAATAAAAACCGGGATGCCGAAAACGGATTTAGAGTAGGCAAGCAACCAAAACTAACATTATGTTACTCTACGCTTCAAACCTCAATTGGTTAAGTGAAACCATTGCATGGGTACTGATTGCACTCGTGTTACTGTTTACCCTCATACTGGCTTTAAAGTCGCACCTGTTAAGGGACAATATAGATGACGAAGCTGTATTTGCTGCCAATGCAAGGGCTGACAAACGCTATGCATCCAAGATTCCCGCTGATGCTACCGACAGCCAAATAGCAGCGATGATTCCCCATCCTTATAGTTTAGCTAAAACGCAGTTGGCTATTTGGACGGCCTTGATTGGCTGTGTGTATATCTTCCTAGCCCTTTACTGCCACACGGATTTAAAAGCAATGGTGGTGAATGCTACAGCCCTCACTTTATTGGGTATTTCCACTGGCACCACTGCTGCAGCCAATGTGATAGACCAGAGCCAGAGCAATACCCCCGAAACACCGCCCAGGCACCAGAACCAACCTTCAGAGGGATTTATCAAGGACATACTATCAGATGACAAAGGCGTAAGCATACACCGTTTCCAGAATGTGGTATGGACGGTGATAGCTGTGGTTATCTATCTCTACAAGGTACACCAAAACCAGAGCAGTTTGCCCAACTTGGACAATACGCTCATCATACTCACGGGTATCAGCAGTGCTGCTTATTTGAGCTTGAAGATTAATGAGAACAAGTAAATAAATAAACCGGAAAGCCGAAAACGGGATTGGAGAGTAGGCAAGAAAACGGAGCAAAATGTTTAACTCACCTGTATTGGACTTAGTGATATTGCTATCCTTTACCTACTTCATAGGCAGCCTGCTGCTTTCAACACTTAATGAAGCTATTGCAGGCACTTTGAGGCTGAGGCAGAAACAATTGAAAATAGCTATTGAGAATTTGTTCTTCGAACATGGCTGGAAAACCTTCATCAAAACCAAGTTTAGCCAATCGCCCTCCATACAGGTACTCATGAAAAAAAAGGGGCGTTACCCTGCTTATATTTCCTCCGTTTCGTTTGTACAGGCAATCATATCGCAACTGCATACAGTTGAAAACTATACAAAAGAAAACTTTCTGGAGGAGCTGAAAGCCAATAAGAACTTACCTGAAACATTCAAGCAATTACTAATCAATTTATGGATGCAGTCACAACAGGACCTGGCTGTATTTGAAAAGAAGTTGGCAGAGTTTTATGATGGTGCCATGGATAGGGCATCGGGCTGGTACAAAAGAAAAATAAGGATGCTGTTGTTGATAATTGGGTTCATATTGGCACTTGCACTTAATATGGACACGATACAGATTACCACAAGTGCACTGAGTGACAAGCAACGGTTAAGCAAGGCTGTTGACAATATAGCTGCCAACTTGCCCAAACTTGATTCACTCCGCTCAATTGTGGTGACGGACAGTTCCATCGAAATATCCAAGGCATCCTTGGAGGAGAAGGCCAATACTATTAAGGCTGCAACAATTACATTCCAGAACACTTCCGGTTATGGCTTGGGGTATACAGATTTTGCCAAGGAATGGAAGGGGAATTTTTGGAAGAAATTAATTGGGCTATTGATTACTGCTTTTGCACTTCAGCTAGGTTCCAACTATTGGTTCGATTTAATGAACAAGGCTGTCAATATACGCTCGGTTGGCAAAAAACCAGAAGTAAAAAGTGACAGTCAAACAGCCACTAAATAAATTATTAAATTTTATACAATGAAAAACAAACTGCTCATTATATTTCTGCTCGCAAGCATATTAAGTTACGGACAGTCATCAACCGATACATCGGCAAAGCCAACCAGTTCGGTTCCGCCCAAAACAGTTGTGCCAACAGTAAAAAAAGATTCTACCAAAAAAGATACAGTAAAAGTTGAGGTGCCGAAAACAACTGTTGCACCTAACCCAGTAGTGGTTCAGGATAAGTCCTGCCCATGTATTGGCAAAGAGACTGCCTTAAGTGGCGGTAGCTGGGTGCTGGTTTTCATGCCTATCCTATTGTTCATTATCCTGCTTATTATTTTGCTCAAAGGAGCTTTAAGGGACTTCAAGTTCATTGATGCACTCTCCGAGAATGAACAGCCAAGGCTTACCATATTGAATCCTGAATATAGCTCACCAACAACAAGCATCCAAAAAGTGCTGGCGATTGTTCCCCAGCCTACCGATTTATCGGATATAGTGCCGCCAACATTGGAGGTTTCTGTACTTCCTGGCGGCACTGCCACAACAACTTACAGGCCAAGCATTAGCCGTTTCATTGCTTTGTTCAGTGGCATGCTTACCGTGATTGTTGCAGTGTGCATGGTGTCCTTCTTCCTGTACAATTACATGCATACAGGTTGCCCTCCCGATTTGTCGAACCTTTCAACAGTGCTAATTGCATTGGGGGTAGGCGTGGCTCCCTATGCAATAAACAAAGTGTCCTCTGCCCTAGCCAGCAGAAAAGCAGATGATTAATTAATGTATAATAAAACCGGTTAGCCGAAAACGGAATCAAAGAGTAGGCAGAAAAATAATTTTATGGCATCAGCAACATTAGTAGTAACCGTCAATGGCGGCATCGCTCCCGTCAGTATCGAAGTAAGTCTTTTTAAGAATGGTGAGGAGTTACAGCAGTTTGAGCAAACAACTACTTTCACCCATTTATTTGATGATTTGGATCCGGGTTGTAATTACGATATTACTATTGGTGGCAACAATCCCGCTGGCGGCAATACCTCCTTAACCTTATCGGGAAATGGCATTACACTTACACCAGCTTCTGACCCAAGCCCATCCGTGAAGAATGGAATAGGCTACCGTGTTGACTTTAATTTTAATACTTAACTCTAATAAACATTCTAATGAAAAAAATCCTTTTTCCAACTATATGCGTCTGCTTTATATTCCTGCAAACTAAAGTAGCAGCACAGAATTCCAGTATTAATTTGGACTCGGTGCAAATGCTTCCTGTCCGCACTGCCAATGATTTGAAGACGGGCAACTGGCAGGATGTCCTTACCAACTTCTTCCAGTTGGGTTTAAACGACCTTACAAGCAGTAATAAATCCTTTAGTTTCAAAAGCAGCTTATTTGCACTGAAGCTTAAAACCGACCCAAGCCTTGTAGTGGATACCCAATATGTGAAGCACAGCTTTGACAGGAACTTCCAGTTCAACTTTTCATTGGGCATAGACAGTTCCTATAAATTGAACGGTTACTCCGCAGGCTTCACTTGGGCAGCAATCAATAAGAGGGATACCACACTCATCAATCTCACTAAATCCAAAACAGATTCTGCTTGGGCATCAGCATACAATACACTTAACCGGGCCATCATCAGTTACCGAACAAGGAAATGGGCATTGAGAACAAGCCAGGATTCTGCTGATGCAGCAACTGTAAAAACCCTTGTTGACAACATGATGTCGGCTGGCAATTTCAATCCCAATGCCTTTCCTTCGGATTTCATGTCGGACTTGAATGCAAGTAATTCCATGCAGGCTTTGAATGGCGTGTACACTGCTTTTACTGATGCCAAGGCTGCCACCCAACAAAAAGCCCTCCTAACCTTTTCCTTCAACACGGCATTCACCAAAAGGTCCACCTTTGATTCTGCACAGCTAGGTGTTATCTTCTTGCAGGGGCTTACCAAAAAAGGAAACCCACTTGAACTGGACATTAGGGCCAATTTGGTAGTGAAAGACACTGCTATTAATAATGACCGTTACAGAACCGTATTTACCAGTAGCGGTGGCATGAACTGCGTACTCATCAAGAATAAGGCACAGGCATCCATACTTGAATTCAAGCCCTACGTGGAATACAACAAAACCTTTAGTGGCCTTTTCCCGGGTGAGAAAGCAGAGTATTTCTATGCCAATGCAGATTTACGCTTAAGGGTCACCAAAAACATTTGGGTACCCATCACCATAAAATATGACGTCAAGGCTGGAAGCTTTTTGGGCTTCCTGAATGTCAGTGCAAATTTTTCTGCATTGAGAGGACTGTTGAAATATTAAAATAACAATAAACGATTTTGACGGCAACATGCAGGAACTATCCCAACATATAGTCAGGTACATAAGGAAATGGTATTCCATTATCCTTATTGTACTTGGACTGATGGGTTACCTGCTAGCAGATATTGTATTCTTTAAACAAGGCTTTTCTTTTTCCAAGGAAAAGCATACTTCCTCCTTTCAGGAAGTAACAGTGGACAGGCGTGCCATTGCTATTGCAATGATTGATACCAATATCCATTTCCTCAATAGCAATATTAAACCACCATCCAAATCCAAATCAACAAATAAGGACAGTATAAGGATATTCAGCAATAGCGACAGCATCAGTACGCTTTACGGTAAATGGGTAGACACACTTCAGGCACAAAAATTCCTAGTGGGGTACCTATCCGAAGACAGCTTACCAAAATGGTTCAGCAAGAACATACATTTCAACCAACCATTTCGTAGGGACTCCATAGAAAAGCTGTCAGATACCAGCACCATCTACATGAACTTTTTTTATGATGGCATCAAGAAACTGCCCAAGCATATCGTTAAGCAGTTCAGCACCAAAATCAACGCTCCCGGAAACAATGTGGCCTACTTTGCCAAGTACCCAGCCTTTGGTGTTTGGGTCATTATCATGTTTATCTCCTTCATCTTCTGGTTCATGCTCTTCCTCATCATGCCTACCAGCATGTACCAACTGCATGTGAGGGTAAACAGTCTTACAGCCATCAACACCAATAAAAACAGGATTTACAGCACCATCTTTCTGTGCATAGTCATCTTGTTTATCTTCTTCTTGTTTGCTTTGCTTTCCTTCTATGATGGCAGGGGGTTCAATGAGCAATTATTCAAACATGATTATGCTACCAGTGTTTACCGTGTTATAACCGTAGTAGGCTATTTCGCCTCCGCCTTCTGCCTTTCAGGCTTCTTGCTCTGTGCATTTTTCATGTACGAAATCATGGAAAAAAACATTGATTTTACATCAGAGGAAGGGAAGCAATACCGATTCAAGCTGGAGCTCCTAAACAAGTACTTCAACCTTTATCTAACCATTGTGGCCATATTGTTTGGCCTGTTGGTATTCTCCACAGGCACGCTTTTTACTGCCTATAACAGTTTGGACTTTATACAATTGGTGCAGCAGGAATCCGGAAAGCCTTTCTTCAGTTTTGACCTCCTATTATTGTATGCAGGCATACACAGCTTAATCCTCCTGCTTTTCTATGTGCCGGTTAAAATAACGAGGATGCAAATTGAGAGCATGTACAATGAAGACGGAACAACTACTAGTGATTTGGCATCCAGTAAGGCCACCGTTAAGGACACTTTCAAAAATGTATTTACTGTTTTCAAGGAACTGCTGTTACCTGCCAGCCCCCTTATTGCAGGTATTTTGCAAAAATTGTTGGAAACGCTTTTTAAATGAGCCTTACAGGCAAACAAGCCACGCAAGCCATCTTCATCCCAATACATAAACTTCTTTTCTTCCGTGTGCCAAGGATCGTAAATATTTACTTACTAATGCAGTGCTTAATGCCTGCCCTCCACTTTCCTCCTTAGTTCAGGATGGGGAGCCGGTGCCGTATTGGGGCCTTCTTCATTTGTAAATTCCAATATAACGCGGTTATTGCTCTCGCCGGATTGACCATAAATGAATATCAGCCTCGACTCCGAAATGCCCTCCTCCTCCACAAGGTGCTTGATAACGGCATTCACCCTTGACCAGCTTAATTGCTGGTACCTTTTATTCTCGGTACCGAAGCCCCTTACCTTCACATTGCAAGACGGATTGGCCTTTATGATGTCAGCGATATTCGTAAGTTTCAGCATGGTGCTATTGCTAAACAAATAGGAATCACCAACAAAGTTCACAACAGGCAATTGCACCTGACAGCCCTCCTGTGATTTTGCATTATGGCCAATTATAAAAAACAAACAGAGTATATATATCTTTTTCATCATACTAATATTAAACATCAATTGCTAAAATATGGCTTTATATCTTGTTCATGCTTTTCAGGCTATATAAAAGGCTCTTGAACTTCGTTTTCAACTGCCGGAAAAGGTCCTTCTCCAACACTGCCCAGTTATCCAGCACCAGTCCGGATACAGTGCCAATCTGCCTGCTTGACTTTTCCATTGTCTTGCAGAAATAAGCGTAATCCTCTTTTTTACCCAGCAGTTGCTTTTTCTGCAAAATCTCCATGGCAGGCTTGCAACAGAACAGGAAAGGCAGCAGGCTGCTATCTATCTTACTGGCATAGCCCTGCAGTTTCACAAAGGCATTGCTGGAAAGCGACTGGCCGCTACTGTCCTGCTTTATCAGTTTCGTCAATTGCAAACTGCCTGACAGGTATATTTCAAAAAGTGAATCAATATTGTGCATTTCAGTTAAATGCTCCCTGGCAACTCCATCAGCCTCGTTGTCTGCATCAACATAGGAACAAAGAAAATCGCTAAGGGGCTTCTGGTCCCTGAACAGGCTCCTGGCAATGACCGCCTGCCTTACGGCAATGGCATAGGCATCCATATCCTGTACCAAGGCGTTAGCCGAATCGCCCAATTCATCGTTAAAAAGGGAAGCAATCTTGGGTACCAGTTCAAAGCAGAACCTGTTCCTAGATTTCTGGAATGCCGAATCAATAGGTGACCGTGTAAGAAGGGAGTTCTTCTCCGTAACCGTGCTTGCATACACTTCCAACTGCTGCAAAGTTTTTTGTGATTTCAAACTGGCCCGCTGCTGCAGGTAAAACAGAAAAATGGGTATGCCAATAGCTATCAACCCAATGGAGCGGAAAACAATGTCAAGCTTATCCTTTAATTCCATCTTTTTAGGAACTGGAACCTGTTCCCTTGCATGGTTAATCGTGTATAAATCACTGGAATGGTTAGAAAAATACTTTTCCTGTTTTGTGGGGGGCATATCAGGGTTTTGGTGCCAGCAAAATAGGCATATTATTTCATTCCCGCTTTAATTGCCAAGGAATCTACAACAAGCAACACCCACTTTCTGGAATGGTTTTTATGTAGCTTACCTTATGAAAATTGCTACCTACAATGTAAACGGCATCAATGGACGCTTGCCCGTCCTGCTGCGTTGGCTGAAAGAAGCCCAACCGGATATAGTATGCCTGCAGGAACTCAAATCGCCCAATGTCAAATTTCCCGAACTGGCCATTAACGAAGCGGGGTACCAAGCCATCTTTCATGGGCAGAAAAGCTGGAACGGCGTAGCTATCCTTTCACGCAGTGGCAATATGCAAGAGGTTACAAGGGATTTGCCGGGCGACCCAGAAGACCTGCATAGCAGGTACATAGAAGCAGTGGTGGATGATATCGTGATTGCCTGCCTGTACCTGCCCAATGGCAACCCCTACCCGGGTCCCAAGTTCGATTATAAATTGTCCTGGTTCAAGCGGTTAACCACCCGGGCCAAAAAGCTGGTGGACATGGATGCACCCGTGGCCATGATTGGCGACTTCAATGTGATGCCTACCGAACTGGATGTGTACAAGCCCGAACGCTGGGTGGACGATGCACTATTCAGACCCGAAGTGCGGAAGGCATTCAGCAGTTTGGTGGCACAGGGCTGGACAGATGCTTTGCGGCATTTGCACCCCAATGAGAAAATCTACACTTTCTGGGATTATTTCCGCAATGCCTATGGCCGTGATGCGGGCCTGCGGATAGACCATTTTTTACTGAACCCCCAATTGAGCAAGCAATTGAAGGCTGCTGGGGTGGACAGGCATGTAAGGGGCTGGGAGAAAACTAGTGACCATGCCCCCGTTTGGATTGAATTGGGTAAACCAAAATAGCAGCAAGGACAAATAATCGCTTATCGGCATTATATTGGTAAGTCCTCTTTATAACAAACTCTCATGGCAGCTACCCATACTTCATTCAAGCGGCTCGATTTCTGGGCCAAATTAATGGACTCGCAATTTAGGGTGCCGGGCACGGGTATCCGTTTTGGGCTGGATGCCGTTATAGGCCTCATACCCGGTGGTGGCGATTTTGTCACCTTCCTTTTTTCTGCCTACTTATTGAACACGATGGCAAAAAATGGGGCCAGTGGTTTTGTACTGGCCAGAATGGTGTTCAATATTGTACTCGATGCCATTGTGGGTTCCATACCTTTTATAGGGGATCTTTTTGATGTGGCTTTCAAAGCCAACCAACGCAATATGCGTTTGATGCATGAGCATTATGTAGAAGGCCGCCACCAAGGCAGTGCCCTGAAATTGATTGTCCCTCTACTGCTTTTTCTAGGGTTGTTTATCGGGGTGATGATATGGTTAAGCTATCGGTTATTCGTTTGGCTGTTTCATGGGATGAATTGGTAGTGTGGCAAACGCAACCAATGTCTTTGGCCATTCCAAATTTTAATGCAAAAGCTTTATTAGTTGGCGTTTGATTAAGCATTTACAACTTGGCTGTTCCCAAGCCATAGGAGCATAAGCATATACCGTACCTACGGCACGGGTTATTTTATGTCCCATGTTTGTTACCCATATGCTGCCCCGCTGGGGCAGTAAAAACTATCTGGCATTTTTCAACCGTTTTCCCCACATTTAGTAGGCGTTACTTGGTCCATTGGGCACACCCCGTAGGTAGACTATGTGCGGAAGGTGTTTGCATGCTTGTATATATGCTATTTAGCACATGTCACGCCACATGTGAGTTGTATATCCTGCTTTCTTACCTATGCAGCCAGCTGTGCAGTTAAAACCATATCTGACATTGCCTAACCATTTTCCCTCCATTGGTCGGCTTTTGCTGTCCCATTAGGGACATTATGTGGGTAGACTGTATAGGAAGGGTGCTTTGCATGCCGTAGGTATGCCATTTGCCAAACACAAAACATCCCAGTTTTAAAAATTAGAACCCAACAAGCCGCTGTCGGCAACTAGACTATTGCCAGTTAAACTGCTAGAAAACCTCCTAGATTGTAGAATCCGCAAGTATTAATACGGTATAGCCAGTTTTCAAAAAGGTTCCCCAAACCTTCCAAGCCGCTTCCACAAATTATCCAATCCTTGCGGTCAACCCTTCCAAGCGGCTTGAAAACTTTATTCAAGCCTTGGTGGCAAATCTTTCCAAGCATACGGAAACCATATTATCCAAGCCTTAGGAGTAATATGCAGTTATTGCAATGAGTTGTTAATGAACCCATTATTTTATTTTCGTCTTTCAAATGATGGCAGCAAGCCGTCTAATACTGGGATGGTCCTATTTTCTTGTGCTTCAATAGCACTATGTCAACATTTCCGATGTCAAACTTTTTTTGTTGACATGCAATTTGTTGACATGGCACTTGTCAAACTTTTCGATGTCAAACTTTTTTTGTTGACATGCGATTTGTTGACATCCCACTTGTCAACATTTCCGATGTCAAACTTTTTTTGTTGACATGCAATTTGTTGACATGACCTTTTTCTGCGGTTGCCAATATTCGTAGCTTGAATGTGTTGGCAAATTGAATGGCTTAACTACAAATTTCCAATAACAGTCAGTTTGTAATTGCTCCCGGACCTTCGACAATAAACAACTAAGGGTTGCCAACCTTTTGAAAGGTTGGCAACCCATTCAAACTATAGGATAGGTTCATCAGTTGGGAGCATAAAAAAGCCGTTCCATGAATGGAGCGGCTTTCTTTTATTTATGGTATACGAACAAGCACTTACATAATTGCAGTGTATTTTGTACGCTGCTTTGCATTGGTGACCTAGCTAATTACCTTTTGTTTAAGAACACCAGTACCCAAAAATGATAAGTTAAACCATACTTATACAAATAAGTGCTTGCTGAAATAAACGTACAACAAATGGTGTTAAAAAAAATACAAAAATGAAGCACCATGCATTTTTGCATTTCGTTAAGAAGTGTTGCACTAGGGTTGGTAATCCAATCAGCCCATTTCCTTTCCCTTCTTCCCTCCTTCCCGGTAAAAACCCCTGCCATTCAGCAAGCGGAACCTGCCGCAGTGCATTGCTTTTCTCTTGACTTGCTACACTTGTTTCTCAAACTGCATCTTATGCAGGTTCGCATAAAACCCATTGTGTGCAAGCAGTTCTTCATGGTTGCCCATTTCCTTGATTTCGCCCTTATCCAACACAATGATTTTATTGGCCTTGCGGATGGTGGACAGGCGGTGGGCTATGACGATGGATGTTCTTCCCTGAATTAGGGTGTCAATGGCTTTCTGGATAAGGATTTCGCTTTCCGTATCAATGGAGGAAGTGGCTTCATCGAGGATTAGTATGGCGGGATTGTAGAGCAATGCCCTGATAAAGGAGATCAATTGCCGCTGCCCCAAGCTCAACGTGCTTCCCCTTTCCATTACATTGTAGTCATAGCCATTGGGCAATTGCATAATGAAATCATCCATATCAATCATTTTAGCAGCGGCAATCACTTCTTCCCTTGAAATGGCCGGGTTGCGGAGGGTGATATTGTCCATGACCGAACCGGAGAAGAGGAATACATCCTGCAACACAACACCTATGTTCTTCCGCAGGAACGCCACATCATAGTCCTCGATGTTTACGTTGTCAATTTTTATTTGCCCCTGCTGGATATGGTACAAGCGGTTGAGCAGGCTAATGATGGATGTTTTGCCGCTTCCCGTATGACCAACCAAGGCAACTGTTTCACCCGCCTTCACCTGAAAGGAGATATCCTTCAGCACATAGTTATCATCCACATAGGCAAATGAAACATGGTCGAACGCTATGGAACCCTTGATAGCTGCTGTTTGGTAGTTGCCTGCCGAGGACTCATCCATGATGTCTGCATTGTCCAGTACTTTGAAGACACGTTCGGCTGCAATCATGCCCATTTGGAATACATTGAACTTGTCTGCAATCACCCTTAAGGGCCTGAATATCTGGTTGAGGAAAAGGATGAAGGCGACCAATAGTCCCGGTTCCAACTGCTTATGGGCAATCCACCAAACGGCTAGCCCCGTGCTGATGGCCAGCACCAGTTCAACCACCGGAAAGAAGACACTGTAGGCAAAGATGGCTTTGATATTGGCGTTGCGGTGTTCCTTGTTGATTTCATTGAACTTGTTGAATTCCCTGTCTTCTGCTGCAAATGCCTGCACGATGCCCATGCCCGTTATATGCTCCTGCACAAAAGCGTTTAAACTGGCCACCGCATTGCGGACACGGATGAAACTCTTGTTGACACTTTCCTTGAAATAGTAGGTGGCGAGGATAAGGAACGGAAAGGGGATGAGGGCAATCAATGTCAATTGCCAATCCATCCAGAACATGGTGACCAATGTAACAATGATGGTGAGCAAATCGGAAATGATGGGAATGAGCCCATCACTGAAGATATCGTTGATGCTCTCAATATCGTTGACGGTTCTTGTGGTTAGGGTGCCGATGGGTGTTTTGTCAAACTGGCTAAGGTTAAGGCTGATGACTTTTTTAAATACGGTAACCCTTAAGTCCTTTACCACGTTTTGACCGAGCCAGGCCGTGATGAAGGTGAAGGAGAAACGGATAAGCGTTTCTACCAGCAGGAAGCCAATTTGGAAAATGGTGATGTATAAGATGAACCTTGCGGGCACGCTCAAATCTGCCCTGAACAATATGTCATTTAACCATGCAGGCACATGCACCTCCTTTCCGGCAGCCTTGTCAATGGTGAGCCTTATTAAATAGGGACGGATGGGTGCAAATGCAGCCATGATGATGGCCAGCAGCAAACTGATGTAGAAGAACTTTTTGTATGGCTTTACAAACAGGAAGACCCTGTTGAGCAATGACAATTCAAAAATCTTTTTTTTGGGGGCTGCCTGCATAAGTAGTTGGCAAATGTAGGGGAAGTTGGGTGGTTGTGCCTGTGATGGGTTCTGGATGACCCGTTACGGAAAAAGGGGAATGGGCACGGTGTTTTTGTGCAATTCCGTTCAGGTGGTTGAACCATTGCCCAGTAGGTGCCCGCAGATGAATGGAGCGTCGCCACTGCCGCCCAAACCAGGGCACAGCAGCTGGTAACCATACTATTTTCGCTACCAGCAACACGCAACCAGTAACCCGCTGCTTTTCCCTCCATCTTTCTTATATTCGTTATCCTATGAGTGAAGAGCAAGTAACAGTTACGGAGCAGCCTATTCCAAAATACACATTGGATGCCGAGCAGGAGAAAAAGGAAATCCTGCGGCATTACCGTTCCCTATTGAAAGCCCTGCGTCCCAAGCTTAAGAAGAACGATAAGGACATGGTCCGCACGGCTTTTGAAATGGCGGCAGATGCACACAAGACGATGCGTAGGAAAAGTGGCGAGCCCTATATCCTGCACCCCTTGGCAGTGGCGATGATTTGTGTGGAGGAAGTTGGCCTGGGCGTAAGGAGTACCATTTGTGCCCTGCTGCACGATACGGTGGAGGACACGGATGTTACGCTGGAGGATGTGGAGCGTGAATTTGGCAGTGAGATAGCCAAAATTGTGGACGGGCTTACAAAGATTTCAAATGTTATTGATACCAATACTTCCCAGCAGGCAGAGAATTTCAAGAAAATTTTATTGACGCTGACGGATGATCCCCGTGTGATTCTTATTAAGCTGGCTGACAGGCTGCACAATATGCGTACGATGGATTTCATGAAACGGGAGAAGCAGTTGAAAATTTCCAGTGAAACGGTTTGGGTATATGCCCCCTTGGCACACCGGATGGGGCTGTACAATATCAAGAGTGAACTGGAAGACCTCGCCATGAAGTATATGGAACCGGAAGCCTATAAGGACATTGCGAAGAAGCTAGCTGAAACAAAAAGGGAACGCACCAGGTTCATCAATGAATTTATTCGTCCCATCAAAGAAAAACTGCAAGCGGGCCATTTTGATTTTGAAATTTATGGCAGGCCGAAAAGCATCCACTCCATCTGGCACAAGATAAAATCCAAGGGGGTGAGCTTTGATGAAGTATATGACCTGTTTGCCATCAGGATTATCCTCAACTCCCCTGCCGAGAATGAAAAGTCGGACTGCTGGAAAGTGTATTCCATGATTACGGATGAATACAACCCGAGCCCTGAACGTTTGCGTGACTGGTTGAGTGCCCCCAAGAGCAACGGTTATGAGGCTTTGCACACCACGGTGATGGGACCTTCGGGCAAGTGGGTGGAGATACAGATACGTACCAAGCGGATGAATGAAATTGCGGAGAAGGGCTTGGCGGCACATTTCAAGTATAAGGAAGGAACTGATACAGAAGACAGGTTTGACAAGTGGTTTGGGCAGATACGTGAAGTGCTGGCACAGGATGATACGGACAGTGTGAATTTTTTGCAGGATTTCAAGACTTCTTTTTTGGGCGAGGAAATTTATGTGTACACGCCCAAGGGTGAAGTGAAGATGCTGCCCATGGGCAGCACGGCACTGGACTTTGCCTTTGCCATCCACTCTGCCATTGGCAGCAAGTGTATTGGTGCCAAGGTGCACCATAAGCTGGTACCCATTTCGCATAAACTCCGCAGTGGCGACCAGATAGAAATCATTACGAGCAATAAGCAGAAGCCCAGTGAGGACTGGCTGAATATTGTTGTTACGGCCAAGGCAAGGAATAAGATAAAGGATGCCCTGCGTGAGGAAAAAAGGAAGATTGCCGATGATGGCAAATATGTGCTGCAAAGAAAGATAGAGGGGCTCGGGGCTGCGTACAGTCCAGGCAATATAGATGAAGTGGTGGCTTTTTATAAATTACCCAGCCAGCTTGATTTGTTCTATCAAATTGCTATAAAAAATGTTGACTTAAAGGAACTGAAAGACTTTCAGGTTTTAGGCGACAGGCTGGAACCCCCACCAAAAGAAAAACCTGTTGTTACTGAAGTAAATGCCGACCACCACCAAAAGCCGGCGAGCAAGAAGGACAGTGAGCTGATTATTTTTGGTGAGAGCAGCGACAAGATTGTGTACCAATTGGCCAAGTGCTGCAACCCGATTCCAGGTGATACGGTTTTTGGTTTTGTAAGTGTGGGTAAGGGCCTGATTATACACCGGACAAGTTGCCCCAATGCACCCCAGTTGCTGGCCAATTATGGCCACCGTGTGGTAAAAACCAAATGGGCGAAGAATAAGGAAATTTCCTTCCTGACCGGATTGAAGATTATTGGCCTTGATGATGTGGGTGTCATTCATAAGATAACCAATATCATTAGTGGTGACTTGAAAATAAATATTGCTGGCCTTACCATTGAAAGTGGTGAGGGCATTTTTGAAGGCACCATTAAAGTGTTTGTTCATGATAAGGAAGAACTGGAGGAACTGGTGGACAGGTTGAAAACATTGAACGGTATTCAGCGGGTGGACAGGTTTGATACGGAGGAACTGGCGTGAGGCGTTAAGTATGGGTTAAACAAGTAGATATAGTATATAAAGTAAAACAAAAGAGGAACCGTTGCTGGTTCCTCTTTTTAGTTTCATTCAAAAATCATATATCCAACATCATAATCTACTTCACTTCCTGCATATCTACTAACCTTCTGTAAATACCATTGGCTGCAAGCAGTTGGTCATGCGACCCCCTTTCAGCAATCTCCCCTTTTTGCAGCACGATGATTTCATCTGCATGGCGGATTGTTGACAGTCGGTGGGCAATAACAATGCTTGTCCTGTTTTGCATCATATTGTTAATGGCATCCTGCACGAGGCGTTCACTTTCCGTATCAAGGGATGAAGTGGCCTCATCCAAAATCAATATGGGTGGATTTTTTAATACAGCCCTGGCAATAGTCAACCGCTGGCGTTCACCACCACTTAATTTGTTGCCCCTGTCACCAATATTGTCATCAAACCCACCTTCCTTGTTCTTGATAAAATTGTAGGCATTAGCCACTTTTGCCGCCTCCTCAATTTCTGGTCTTGTGGCGTCCTGCTTGCCCAAGGATATATTGCTGGCAATGGTGTCATTGAAGAGTATGGGTTCCTGGGTCACAATACTTATCTGGCTACGCAGGCTATGTAGCGTGTAGTCCTTGATGCTTACCCCATCAATTAAAATTTCGCCACTGGTGGCATCATGGAACCTTGGCACCAAATCGGCCAAGGTGCTTTTGCCTGCACCACTACTACCCACCAATGCAATGGTTTTTCCTTTCTCTATTTTGAGGTTGATGTTCTTTAAGATGGTTACGTCCTCATAACTAAAACTTACATTCCTGAATTCAATGGATGACTGGAAGGCTTCCAGTTTCTTTCCATGTTCGTTATCCACCACATTAACGGGTGCCTGCAGGATTTCTTCAATCCTGGCAATGGCAGCACTGCCTTTTTGCATATTGTAAAAGGAAGTGGACAGGCTTTTTGCAGGGTTGATGATTTGCGTAAATAGGCCTATGTATAAAATAAATGCCTCGGGGCCTAGGCTATAACCGCCCAGCACCAATTTCCCGCCAAACCAAAGTATGCAGGCCAGCACGGAAACGCCTAAAAACTCACTTAGGGGAGATGCAAGGTCCCTGCGTATCTGCATCTTGTTGCGGATGAAGAACAGTTCATCGTTTAATTTGGTAAAACTGCTCCTCAATAATTGCTCTGCATTAAATGCTTTTATCACCCTTAATCCACCTAGGGTCTCATCCAACACGGACAGGCTTTCCCCCTGCTTTACTGCGGCAATATTGGACTGTTTCTTTAAGCTCCTGCTTATCCGGCCAATAATAAAACCAGTAACAGGAAGAAAAATCAATAGGAACAATGACAAGTGCGGACTGATGTAAATAAGGCTTCCTAAAATGATAATCACGTTCAATGGGTCCTTGATAAATCCTTCCAGTGTGCCAACAACGGATGTTTCAATTTCACCAATATCATTGGTCATACGGCTCATCACATCCCCTTTTCTTTTCTCTGTAAAGTATCCAATGGGCAGTACCAGTAATTTATTGTACATCTCCAACCTCAACCTTGCCACTACGGACATTTTAATGGGTGACAGCACATAAAAGGAAAGGTAATAAAACAGGTTCTTCAAGAAAGTGGCCACCACCACAATGACGCAAATGAGTGCCAAAGCCTTTATGGGGCCATTGCTGCCATTGGATTGGATGTAGTTGCCAATTTCATAATTGATATATTGAATAAGGTTGAGGGAACCAGTTGGCTTTTCTACAATCAACTGTTTCTCGGAAAAAATAAGTTTCAAAAAGAAAGGCAGGGTACCAATGGAAAGCAGGGAAAAAACGATGGAGAGGACGGAAAACAAAAAATACAGTAAAATGTTTTTTTTATAGTCTTTCAAATATTTAAACAGCCTAGCGTATTTCTTCATCTTTTGATTATTAGGGAACAAAACAACAAATTACATGCTGCTTAGGGCAATCATGTTAATTTTACAGCAACAAAAGTAACAGATATGGAGGAAGGAAAACGTCAGAAACAGGTAGCAGCGGTATTGCAGGATGAATTTAACGATATAATAAGGCGGCTTGGACTGAGTATGATTGGTGGGGGAATGGTTTCCATTTCATCGGTTAAGGTGACGCCAGACTTATTGGAGGCAAGAATTTACCTCAGCTTTTTCCAAGTACCCGATACTGCAGCAGCCATGAAACTTATTGACAGCAAAGCTTGGGAAATAAAGAAGGCCCTGGCAGACAGGACAAAACACCAGCTTCGCCGCATACCCGTTCTGCATTTCTATTTGGACGATACATTGGACCATGTTTTTAAAATGGACGAACTGTTCAAGAAAATTGAAGAAGAGAAGAAGGAAGGGGATGCATAATTGGGAATTAGGGATTTGGAATTAGTAGGAAGTGCTGCAACCAAATAACTTCTTGAACTTTTAAACCTGTGAACTTTTGAACTTTCTCTTTGCCTGGCGGTATTTCAAATCAAAAAAAACAACCAATGCAGTCAATATCATTGCATGGATAAGTGTTACTGCGATTGCGGTGGGTGCTGGGGCCCTGATTGTGGTACTGAGCGTTTTCAATGGTTTTGAGGATTTGGTAAAAGGCCTCTATGGCGATTTTTATGCCGATGTACGCATTGCCCCTACTTCTGGCAAAACAATGCAACTGAATACGGTGCAATTGAACAGCATCAAGCAGACAAAAGGCGTTTTGCAAACAAGTTTGGTGGCAGAAGAAAAAGCCCTGCTCTCCAATGGCGACAATAACCAGACGATTATTTTTGTAAAGGGGGTGGATGAAAACTATACCGCCGTCAACAACTTAACCAATCACATCATCCGTGGCAATTTTGATGCAGGCAGGGCCGAAGCCCCCAAACTCATTATTGGTGCAGGCATCGAGAATGCAACTGGTATTGATCCTATCCGTCCCGGCATACCAGCAACCATTTACCTGCCCAACAAAAAAGCGGAGAACCTCAACTCTGTCAATGAGGCTTTCAACTCCTATAACCTGAATGCATCGGGAACGTTTTTGGTACAGCAGGAATTTGACAACAAATATGCCTTTACCAATCTGGCTTTTATGAAGTTTATGCTGGACATGGGTGCAGATGAATATTCTTCCCTTGAACTAAGGACAGACAGCACGCAAACAGATAAGACTGCTGAGCAATTACAAATTTTATTGGGCAACAAGTACAAGGTGGAAACACGCTACCAGCAGAACAAAAGTTTGTACACCGTGATGAAGATGGAGAAGTGGGTTATCTATGGCATTCTCTCCTTGATATTGGTGGTAGCAGCTTTCAATATGATTGGAGCATTGACGATGCTGGTGCTGGAAAAACAAAAAGATATTGCTGTGCTTAAAGCTATGGGAGCCAGCAATTTCACGGTTAGGAATATTTTCCTGAACGAAGGTTTCCTATTGGCTGGTATTGGTGGCTTGGCAGGCATTTTATTGGCAAGCCTTATCTGCTGGCTGCAGCTCAAGTTCCATTTAATCAAATTGCAGGGCGGCAGCTTCATTATAGATTATTATCCCGTAAAATTGAACCCCTTTGATTTTGCCTTGGTAACAGGCACCATTCTTTTCGTGGCGTTGCTGGCTTCATGGATACCTGCAAGAAAGGCGAGTATGCAGGAGTTTTCGTTGAAGAGTTAAGGAACTTATGTAAAGCTAAAAAGGCAAAGAGACAAAATTTGAAGGAGCAATTTTTATTGGACGAGCAGAGGAATAAGCATTGAACTCCAATTGCAAGTTTATCCTGAGCGATAGCACAAGGGCTTCATTCAATTAGGAGAGAAATTCGTTTTTTGCTGAATTAGTCTTTCAACAACTTAGTAGCTACAAAATCACAAATAATAACTTCATTGCTTAAGCTTAGGTAAGCCACCACATATTTCTTGTTATAGTTAATGCACCTGTAACCTAAAGCTTCCCATCTCTTATAAGAACATAGTCTATGGTCTGAAGTATCAATAGAAATTGTTTCAAAGAATTCAAATACTTCATCTACAAACTTCTTGGCAGTTGCTGGCATTCCTTTGCTTTCAATGAAGAAAGCGATTTCGGCTACAGCATTAGCTGCATCTTCCCAAATGCTTACTTTCCTTTTGCCCATGAATCAATTAATTTATAGGCAAGGTTTTTACCAGCTTTTAATGAAAGTTTTTTTTGAGAAGCTGTTTTAGATGCAGCTACGGCTTGCAACTGCTCAAATTTCTTTTGCTCAACAACCACATATTTTTTCTTATCTATAGTAATCGTTTCCATAAAATCATTTCAGTAAAAGTAATTAATTTGATTATACTTTTTTCCGTTCCTTGAAACAACTGCCAACAAAACTTTTAGCTGCTGTCGGGGTTTTTGACTTTGCTAACTAAACAAATTCGGCGAGCCTTCAAACGGCTTCTTCCCCAAATGCCCATACGCCTTTGGTGTAACTTCCCTCCCTCTTGGTGTGCGTTGAAGAAAACCTTCCTGAATCAAGAACGGTTCATATACTTCTTCAATAGTGCCAGCTTCTTCACCAACAGCAGTAGCAATGGTGGTCAGCCCCACAGGCCCACCTTTGAACTTTTCTATGATGGCCAATAAAATGCGGTTGTCCATTTCATCCAAGCCGTGTTCATCCACGTTCAAGGCTTTGAGTGCATGCTGGGTAATGCCAATATCAATTTGCCCATCATTCAGCACCTGTGCAAAGTCGCGTACACGACGCAACAGGCCATTGGCTATACGTGGCGTGCCACGGCTCCTGCGGGAGATTTCACCAGCAGCATCGCTGGAGATACTGGTGTTCAATATGGCGGCACTGCGTTCAATAATTTTCCTGAGCGTTTCGCTATTGTAGTATTCCAAACGGCTCTTGATGCCAAAACGTGAAAGTAAGGGTGCGGTAAGCAAACCGCTTCTGGTTGTGGCACCTACCAAGGTAAAGGGGTTGAGGTTTATTTGGATGCTGCGGGCATTGGGGCCGCTATCAATCATGATGTCTATGCGGTAATCTTCCATGGCAGCATAGAGGTATTCTTCTACCACAGTGCTCAGGCGGTGTATTTCATCAATAAACAACACATCATTGGGTTGAAGGTTGGTGAGCAGTCCGGCAAGGTCACCCGGCTTTTCAATAACAGGGCCGGAAGTTTCTTTGATGTTCACGCCCAATTCATTGGCTACAATCCTGCTCAATGTTGTTTTGCCCAAACCCGGAGGGCCATGGAATAAGGTATGGTCCAACGCCTCACCACGGATTTTGGCTGCTTTGATGAAGATCAATAAGTTTTCTATCAACTGTGGCTGTCCAGAAAAATCATCCAGTGCAGCAGGTCGTATGGCGTTTTCAAATTCCTTTTCAACCGGACTTAATCCTTCGTTATCACTATTCAAATTTGGATTTGGCATATTGGTTCAAAACTAAACAAAATAAAGTTTCTGATTTGTGATTTGAAGATTTCTGATTCGACCGCCGTTAAGGTTTGCTCCAAATTATAAATTGGAAATTTTGTCTCTTATCTTCAAAAAATGAAAACAGCTTTATTAGTTGGTGCAACAGGATTAACAGGCAATTTGCTTTTGCAACTGCTGCTGGACAATAATGACTACCAAAAAGTAATTGTTTATACCAGAAGAATACTGCAAATAACCCATCCCAAACTGGAACAGCGGGTTATAGACTTCAATACGCTTGATACAGCCGTCGAAGCTGATGATGTGTTTTGCTGCTTGGGCACCACCATTAAACAGGCTGGCAGCAAACCGGCATTTGAAAAAGTGGATTATGCATATCCGTTGAAGGTGGCGAAGCTTCAACTGCAAGCAGGTTCCAAGCAATTGATGGTCATCAGTGCCATGGGGGCTGCTGAGACTTCCTCTATTTTTTACAGCAGGGTAAAAGGCAAATTGGAAAATGACCTGCAACAATTGGGTTATGAAAGCTTGTACATTTTCAGGCCATCTTTTATTACGGGCAAGCGAAAGGAAAAAAGAACAGGTGAATATTTCGGATTGATTTTTATGTCCATTATCAATCCTTTATTAATAGGTCCTTTAAAGAAATACAAGTCTGTTTCGGCACTGGCCATCGCTAAGGCCATGATGCACTTTGCTTCATTAAATGAAGCAGGCAATCATATCCTTTTATCGGATGAAATAAAAAAGTTCGAATAATATTTGCATATACAAATGAAACCCCTTTACCTTTGTGCTGTCAATGAAATGCTCGGATAGTAAATATAGCAATTGCCTCTACTTCAGTTCCAATGCCCTGGCAAGGAAGATGGAAAAGATGGCTACTGAAAGCTGGAAGCCAGTTGGCCTTAGCCCAAGCCATGCCTATTTGTTAAGGATGGTTTTGGAAGAGCCGGGTGTGCAGCCCGGTAGCATTGCTGGACACCTACAGTTAACGCCCAGTACAGTTACCAGGCTTATTGAAAAGCTGGAAGAAAAGAAACTGGTGGTTAGGACTACCGAAGGAAAGCAGACCAATGTTTACCCTACGCCTAAGGCAAAAGCCCTGCAACCTGAATTAAAAAAATGCGAAGCGGATTTTTACAAAAAAGGCAATGACTTATTTGGTGAGCAGGAATATGGCAAGGTGGTTACAGCCATCAAGAAAATGGCAGACAAAATAGGCGATTAAATTTTTTTACCCAATCATTTGTATATACAAATATTTATCTCATAAACTAAAATTAAACAAACATGAATTATGTAATTACAGGCTCGTTAGGCCATATTAGCAAACCAATTGTGGAGGCATTAGTGAAGGCAAGCAATCATGTAACGGTCATTACTAGCAAACAAGAAAATGCAAAAGCCATTGAAGCATTGGGTGCAAAGGCGGCTGTTGGTTCAGTGGAGGATGCAGGTTTTTTGAATCAAGCTTTTGCAGGTGCAGATGCAGTTTACTTAATGATTCCACCAAACTTTAACCCAATAGGTGAATGGAAAGATTTTTTGAGGAATGTGGCTGATAACTATGTGGCTGCTGTAGCTAAAAACAATATTAAGCATGTAGTACAACTAAGTAGTGTTGGTGCCCACCTACGGAATGGCGTTGGGCCTGTGGATGGCATAGGCTACTTGGAAGAGAAACTTAATCAGCTAGAGGAGGTGAATGCAGTTTACTTACGTCCGTCCTATTTCTTCTATAATCTTTTTGCCCAGATTGGTTTATTGAAACAGGCAGGAATTTTTGGGGCGAATTATGGTGGTGAGGAAAAATTGATTTTAGTTGACACAAAAGACATTGCTGCTGCTGCCATTAAAGCCTTACTGGCACTTAATTTCAAAGGGAAGTCAATTGAATATGTTTCCACTGTTGAAGTAAGTACAAACGAGATAGCCAAAGTTTTAGGTGAAGCTGTTGGCAAGCCCAATACACCTTGGGTGGTATTTACTGATGAACAAAATTTGGAAGGTGCGATAGGTGCTGGTTTAGCCAGAACCATTGCGGAAGACTACACGGAAATGGGCAAGAGTTTACGGGAAGGCAAGATGCAGGAAGATTATTGGAAGAACAATGTAAAACCAACAGGCAACCTTACGCTGGAAGCATTTGCAGAACAGTTTGCTGCGGCATATAATCAGTAGGAAGCAGTAAGTGGGAATAGCAAGAAGGTCAAATCAATCGCTTCATCATTATTCTCATTTTACACTATATAACATTAAACACAATAAAACATACAAATCATGAGCAAGAAAGTGGCACTGATTACCGGTGCGAACAAGGGACTAGGCTTTGAAACAGCCAAACAATTGGGCAAGGAAGGCATTACCATTATTGCGGCAAGCCGCAACAAGGAACGTGGCGAGAAAGCAGTAGCTGAATTGAAAGCAGCGGGTGTGGATGCAGAATCCCTGCAATTGGATATTGACAATCCAACTGATATCAGCAATGCGTATGAGTATATCAATAACAAATATGGCAAGCTGGACATCCTAGTGAACAATGCAGGCATTATTGCCGAAGAAGGGCATTTCGGCTCCAACACTTCTACTACCATAAGCAATGAGGAACTGACAAAAACATTTGCTACCAATTTCTTTAACGTGGTGGCACTAACTAACACTTTGCTTCCTCTAATCAAGAAAAGCGAAGCAGGAAGGATTGTGAATTTGAGCAGTATTTTGGGTTCATTGAATCTACATGCAGATGCTTCCTCACCCATCTATGGTTCAAAATTATTTGCCTACAATTCATCCAAGACAGCATTGAATGCTTATACCGTGCACCTTGCAGCGGCTTTGGCAGATACCAATATCAAAGTGAATTCAGCACATCCAGGCTGGGTAAAGACAGAACTGGGAACAAGTGATGCCCCTATGGAAATTGTTGATGGGGCAAAAACTTCTGTCGCCCTTTCCTTATTGGGCAATGATGGTTATACAGGCAAGTACATTCACTTGGGTCAGGAACTGCCTTGGTAAAATAAAATGTGGAGTGAGCAAGTGTGATAGAAAAAGAAAGGTCCCGAAATTCTCGGGACCTTTCTTTTTAATGATGTTCAGTTGTATCGTGGGCTCCAGTTTCATGAGCTGGTTCGGTTTTCGTTTCATGGGCAGGGGCTTCCTTTGATTCATGTTCAGGTGCATGTCCTCCTGCCTTGTGTTCAGTGGCATGTTCGCCACCTCCATGCAAATTGTAGGGTTTGTATGGTCCATGACACTGTGCCATCAATACCAGCACACAAAACACTAATGCAAACGATAAAAATACGGGCAATGAAAAACTTTTGCTATCCCCTTCGTGATGATGACTTGACATTGTTTTGGTTTTTATGGCGGCAAGATAAAAAAGTTGGCGAAATATTACACGGCAAATTTCATCATTCCCAAAATCAAATCCGGATTGGGACAATTGGCCAAATATTTCTCCCTTTCACTGAATTTGCAGACACCGGGATAATCCCCTTCCTTCATTTCCATATCAATAATGATTTGAAAATGCAAGTGCGGCGGCCAATGGCCATTCTCTTTGGGTTCACCAAAATGTGCAAGCAGTTCGCCTTGCAAAATAAACTTCCCCTGCTGCAAATGTTGAATATCTTTCAAGGAGAGATGACCGTATAAAGTATGGAAAGCATATCCTTCCAATTGGTGCTGGAGAATGATGGTGGCACCATAATCACCATAGTTATCGTTGAAAGCAAAGCTGTGGATGGTGCCGCCCAACGGGGCGAAGATTTTTGTACCTGCTTTCCCCCAAATGTCTATGCCTAGGTGCAATCTTCTCGGTTCCTCTGCCCTATCCCTACCTATCTCCAAAGGAGAACCAAATACCTCACTGCGTGAATAAATGGTTCGATGCTCATCGTACCCACCAATACCATACAGGGCATTGGCAGTGGCTAATTGCTGATTTACATACCTGCAAAATGCAGGTGTGTAGTTAATGGTTTCCTTGGTAAGTGCAACATTGCTTGCAGTAAAATACATCTTCAACAGTTTATCTGTTGAAGGATTGAATTCAACCACTGGAAAGAAGTTAGCATGTTGGTTGGAAATGATTGTTGCAATGCTGCTCATGAAGTAAAAATAGAACGAACCTACATAATGATCCTCTTCTTTATTAGCCGTTAAAATTGTTTATCAAAATATTGTGCCCATTTTTTTGTGCCGTTTTATAAAGGCCCAAAAAAATGGGCACAGAATGTTGCGCATAAATTTATAAGCCACTGAGTAGTCAGTGGCTTATAAATTTATGATGTGGTGCCTGTTCTTATTTTGAAATAACGGCTTTATATCACCACGTTAATCATCTTGTTCTTTACAAAGATGATTTTCTTGGGCTCCTTGCCTTCCAACCATTTTTGTACAATTTCATTTTGCAGCACCACCGGTTTTATGTCTGCTTCTTCTGCATCTACAGGAAATGTGAGTGTGGTACGCATTTTACCATTGATGCTCACTGGATATTCCTTGGAACTCTCTGTTGTAAAGCTTGCATTGTACACAGGATAGGCAGCATCCAAAATGGAACCTGTATTGCCAACGGCAGCCCATAGTTCCTCTGCAATATGTGGGGCATAAGGTGTCAATAGAACTAGCACTTGCTCCAATATTTCTTTCTTGCTGCATTTCAAATCGGCCAGTTCATTCACGCAGACCATGAAAGCCGAAACGGCAGTGTTATAAGAAAAACGCTCTGTGTCCTCATCAATTTTTTTGATGGTTTTGTGGAGGACTTTCAATTCTTCGGCAGTGGGCTTTTCGTTGTTCCAAATGGCTTTTCCTTCTACTGGCTGACCATTGGAAAATGTGGTATCCGTATAAAATAGACGCCATAGTTTTTTCAGGAAACGGTGAACACCTTCAATGCCCTTTGTATCCCAAGGTTTGCTGGCTTCTACTGGGCCCAAGAACATTTCGTACATGCGGAAAGTGTCGGCTCCATATTGCTCACAAAGTTCATCTGGATTGACTGTGTTGTATTTGGACTTGGACATTTTTTCTACTTCTGCCCCACAGATATAAGAAGCATTCTCTTCTAATGATTTTTTGTAGATAGAGCCATCTTCTAGAATAAATTCGGCATTAGCATATTCCCCATTTTTCCATCTATTAAATTCTTCAATATCTAATTCAAATCCGTCTACAATATTTACATCAACATGAAGTTTATCATAACGGATATTAGAGTAATTGAATTGCATATTACCAAAGACCTCTTGAAGTTTATTCTTTAACGTAGAAAGAATATGACCAACAACATTTTTATCATCTATGTCAATAGCATCAACCATATTCTTTGACAGTAAAATCACAGGGAGTTTTTCCTTTTCAAATTGCGTTGAAGAGCCTAAACCAACCCATGACACTCGATACACAAACCTACTGCTCCCCTGTATCATCCCTTGATTCAACAACTTCTTAAACGGTTCATCAAAACCAATATAACCCAAGTCGTACAATATTTTCGTCCACATACGGCTGTACAATAAATGTCCAACAGCATGTTCGGTGCCGCCAATGTACAGGTCAACACTGTTCCAGTAATCGCTTGCTTTCCTGTCAACAAAAGTCTCTGTATTATGTGGATCCATATAACGCAGGAAGTACCAAGATGAACCAGCATAACCGGGCATGGTAGAAGTTTCCCGCCTTCCTTCCGGTGTGTTTACCCATTCGGTAATATTGGCCAAAGGACCCTCACCTTCTGGGCCTGGGCCATATTTCTCCACATGTGGCAATTGCAGCGGCAGTTCATTTTCATTCAAAGGTGTTGGCACACCTTCTTTCCAGATTATTGGGAAAGGTTCACCCCAATAACGCTGGCGGCTAAAGCCTGCATCACGCATACGGAAGTTTACTTTCCGCTTCCCAATTCCTAATTCCTCTATTTTACTGATGGCTAGTCCTATGGCGTCTTTCATTAAGATTCCGTTCAGGAAACCACTGTTTTCCAACTTGGCTTCTTTGGTTGGGTTGGCCTCCTTGCCATTGAAATATTCGCCAATAATATTGGTAACGGGAATATTGAAATGCTGGGCAAATTTGAAATCACGTTCATCCCCACAAGGCACGGCCATGATGGCCCCAGTGCCGTAACCAGCCAGTACGTATTCTGCTATGTAAATAGGAATTTCCACACCGTTAAAGGGATTGATGGCATATGCACCCGTGAAGCAACCGGTAACCTGTTTTACTTCTGCCTGGCGTTCCCTATCGCTCCTGCTTTTTACATAAGTGATATAATCATTAACAGCAGCAGCTTGTTCGGCAGATTTTATTTCGTTTACTATATCCAATTCAGGGGCAACCACCATAAAGTCCACCCCAAAAATGGTGTCGGGCCTTGTGGTATACACTTTCAGTTTTTTTTCAGAACCCTTAATGGCAAAATCCACTTCGGCCCCTTCGCTCCTGCCAATCCAGTTGCGTTGCATTTCCTTCATGCTTTCGCTGAAGTCCACCGTTTCCAAACCTTGCAGCAACCTGTCAGCGTAAGCTGTAATCCGCAGGTACCATTGCCTCATCTTTTTCTTAACTACAGGGTGCCCACCACGTTCACTCACACCATTTACCACTTCATCATTGGCCAGCACGGTTCCCAATGCCTCGCACCAGTTTACTTCACCAAAGGAGGAGAAAGCCAGACGGCGTTTCATTAGCCATTCTTCTTTTTCAGCTTCTGGAAAAGCATTCCATTCTTCAGCAGTAAACTTGCTGCTGCCCTTGGTTTCATATTTCTTTACCAGTTCACTGATGGGCAGGGCCTTTTTACAAGTGTTGCAGAAATAACTGTTGTACAGTTCCAAAAAAATTTGCTGCGTCCACTTGTAATAATTGGGGTCGCTGGTTTGTACCTCACGTTCCCAATCATAGCAGAAACCAATTTTGTCCAACTGACTTTTGAATGTGGCAATGTTCTTTTTGGTGGTTTCTGCTGGGTGCTGGCCAGTTTCAATAGCATACTGTTCAGCAGGCAAACCGAAACTGTCGAACCCCATTGGGTGCAATACATTAAACCCTTTCAGGCGTTTGTACCTGCTATAGATATCACTGGCAATATAACCCAATGGATGACCCACATGCAATCCCGCCCCACTCGGATAAGGAAACATATCCAGCACATAATATTTGGGCTTGGTGGAATCATTGGATACTTTATATACTTTATCCTCTTTCCATTTCTCCTGCCATTTCTTTTCTATGTCACGAAACTTGTATTCCATTTAATTATCAAATTATCTATTGGTGAATTATCGGATTTGTTCTCTATGCTTTTGGTCAACGGCTTTCTAACAAAACTTTAACCCCAAACATGCAGCAGCACTATAATTCAAGTGAACAAATTGCCGTTAAAGTGTGTGCAAATGTAGGTGTTTGCGTTATACCGATTGTGCAACTGAAGTAAGCCGGTTGCATGCTTTTAACAGTTACAGCATTGGTATAATACCTTAATATTTTGCTCAAAAGCATACTTTTGTAGGCATTACATTTGCAGCCGTCACAAACCTCTAAAATACAATCATGGCAACAGCAGGAAAGTCGTCTTCATTAAAACGCAGCAGCCCAAGCTATATCAATAGTATTGTGGGTGTGGCACTTGTTCTTTTTATGATGGGCATCATGGGCTGGATATTTTTGAATGCCAAACAAGTGAGTACCGTTTTTAAGGAAAAAATTCCGGTGAGTGCTTACTTGCGTACACTGAACAAGGACACTATTGGCACCATCCAGAAATACATTGCATCGCAGCCTTATTCCAAGGAGGTGATTTACACTGATAAGGCCAAGGCCAAGGAAATTTATAACAGGGATAACAATGAAAACTGGGATAAGGTCCTGAACGAAAACCCCTTGCCTGAAAGCATCGATTTTTTTATCAAGGCCCAGTATGTGAACAAGGACAGTATGCAGCAGATAGTGAGCGATATTACTAAACTGTATGGTAACCAGATTACCGAAATTCAGTATCAACCTTCTTTGGTGAGCCAGTTGGACAATAATGCTTCCAAGATTGGATTGATATTTTTGGTGGTTGCCATTGTGCTTATCATTATTGTTATTGTGAGCATTGACAATACCATTAAGTTGGCAATGTTCAGCAATCGTTTCATTATAAAAACCATGCAAATGGTTGGTGCCACAAGGGGGTTTATTGCAAAACCAATGAATATCAGGGCTGTCATCAATGGATTGATTAGTGGGGCTGTTGCAGTGGCTTTAATGTTTGTACTGGTTGGCTGGGCAGAAAGCCAGTTCCCGGAGTTGAAGCAAATCCGTGACACCAAATTGACGATTACCCTATTTGGGGGAATGATTGTGGTGGGTATCCTGATTTCATGGTTCAGTACCCAAAGAAGTGTCCTGAAATATTTGAAAATGAAATTGGATGATTTGTATTAGGCTCACTTAACTGCTTATGCAAATAGCCCGAAGTGTTTGCATTTAGCGGTAGGCATTTGGCCTTTCACCTTTTTCCCTATATTGCACCTCTCAAAAACTGGAAACAATGAGCACAAAAACAACAAGTACCAATACTTCCCTTTTTGCAAAAGACAATTATATCTGGATGGCGATTGGTGGGGTAATTATTGCCTTGGGCATGTTCCTGATGAGTGGCGGCAAGAATCAGGACCCTAATGTATTTGATTACAATGTTGTTTACAGTACCACAAGGGTTACCGTTGCCCCCATCTTAATCTTGTTGGGCTTTGTAGTGGAGATATATGCCATTTTCAAGAAACCAAAAACAGCAGCATAATTTGTTGTTTTCTTTATCATATTAAGAGCGGTGTCCATCACCGCTTTTTTGTTTCTTTACTTTTCTAAACCTCAATCAATCATGGATAGTTTACAGTCAATTGTTATAGCTGTTATAGAAGGGCTTACTGAATTTTTGCCTATCTCCTCCACTGCCCACATGAAGATTGCCAATCCATTATTGCATATTCAGCCCAATGCATTTGCTGATATGTTTGAAGTGGTGATACAGTTTGCTGCCATCCTGAGTGTGGTAACGGTTTATTGGAAGAAATTTTTTGATTTCAAAAAAATCAGGTTCTACCTCAAATTAATTGTGGCTGTTATTCCTGCATTAATTGGTGGCCTATTATTGAAGAAGCATATTGATGGGGCCCTGAACAACCTTACGTTTATTGCCTGTGTAATGATTGGTGGTGGTATTATTCTATTGTTCATTGATAGACTGTTTTCCAAAACAACCATTCAGGATGATGAAAAGATTACTTACCCAAAAGCCTTTGTCATTGGTTGCTTTCAGGTGCTGAGCATTGTATTCCCCGGTTTGAGCAGGAGTGCTGCTACTATCATTGGCGGAATGCAACAGAAGCTGTCTAGAAAGCTGGCTGCTGAGTTTTCTTTTTTCTTGGCAGTGCCAACCATGATTGCAGCTTCTGTAAAAAGCATGCTGGATGCCTGCAAGGAAAACTATTTGGCCATTAACCATATCTCAAAAGAACAAGCAGAAATAGTAAAGCCCCATTTGAAAGAGATTTTCTCCAGCCAAAACCTGCATGATTTGTTCAGTCGCCACAACCTTCAAATATTTGCCTTGGGCTGTTTGGTAGCTTATTTGGTGGCATTGTTTTCCATCCGTTTCATGATTGGCTATGTGCAGAAACATGGCTTTAAAATATTTGGCTGGTATAGGATTGCTTTGGGCATCACGGTATTGGCACTGGTTTATCTGGGGCACCTGTAACAAATACCCGTTGGCACTTATTGCATCTTGAAAAATCTTCTTCATCTTGTGGCATAAACCAACAATATGAAGAAGATTTTTTTGTTTGCAGTTATTACTGCTGCCATGTTCTTGGCTTCTTGCAATTTATATTCTTCCTATGGCAAGGCAGTAAAAATAAATGACAGCCTAGCAATATATATTAAAGGTGACAGCACCACGGAAGCTGATGCAAAAAAGCTGGGCAATTATTTGGCTAATTTATGGAAGGGCGACCAGAACCATAAATCCATTCAGTTACTAAAAGATACCAACGGCTATACAATTAAAATGGTAGCTGACGAACAGGTACTGAAGGAAGACGCATCACTTATTCCTGCATTTGCCATTGTCAGAAGCCTGATAGCAGAAAATGTTTTTAAAGGTAGCAGTGTAATATTGACTTTAACCGATGACAAATTCAAGGATATAAAAACCTTTGATGACAAGAATGATATATTGGCACCAACACAGGATACCACAAACAGCAAATAAATATATCCCTGCCCTATTCATAAAGCACTGCAACTCGTTTGCAGTGCTTTCTTTTTCTAACTCCCGAAACGCTATCTTTAAAATTCAAAAACAATCGCATGCAGACTGCACCTAAGAAAGTTATCAATGCTTGGGCCATGTACGACTGGGCCAATAGTGTCTATAACCTTGTTATTACTTCCACCATGTTTCCTGCTTATTACGAAGCAGTAACATCTACCAAAACGGATAACCATGTTCAGTTTTTGGGACGCAGTTTTGTCAATACATCCCTGTATAATTATGCTTTGGGCGTTGCCTTCTTGATTGTGGCTATTATGTCTCCCATTCTTTCTTCCATTGCAGATTACAAGGGGAATAAAAAAGCATTCCTGCGTTTTTTCTGCACTTTGGGAAGTATTGCATGTAGCGGGCTTTTCTTTTTTGACGAGAACCGTATTGGGCTTGGCATCATCTTATTGATACTTGCTTGCATCGGCTATTGGAGCAGTTTGGTTTTTTACAATTCCTACCTCCCAGAAATTGCTGCAGAAGAAGACCGTGATAAAGTCAGTGCAAAAGGGTTTGCCATGGGCTATGTTGGAAGTGTTCTGCTACAAGTAATTTGCTTTGTATTGCTCTTTAAAAAAGAATGGTTTGGTTTAACCAAAGAAAGCCAATCATTGCAGATTTCCTTTTTGTTGGTAGGCGTCTGGTGGTTTGGATTTGCTCAAAGAACATTGACCATCCTACCTAAAGGAAATGCAAGTGCAGTGAGACCCGAAAAGAACATTTTTGCCAATGGCTTTATTGAACTGAAAAAAGTATGGAGGCAACTGGCCAACCTGCCAGTGCTAAAAAGATTTTTGTTTGCCTTTTTCCTTTACAATATGGGGGTGCAAACAGTCATGCTTGCTGCAACTTTATATGGCAAAAGTGAATTGGCCATTCCAGTTGATAAATTGATTATCTCCATTTTGCTCATCCAGTTAGTGGCTATACCGGGAGCTACCTTGATGTCAAGGTTGTCCGGCAAAATTGGCAACCTGCAAACATTAATGATTGCCGTTACTTTATGGATTGGAATATGCATTGCCGGTTACTTGATACCCAAAGGAAACGTAAATGCATTTTATGGATTGGCTATTGTAGTTGGGTTTGTAATGGGCGGCATACAGTCCTTGAGCCGTTCCACTTATTCCAAATTAATGCCAGCAGATACCAAGGATACCACTTCTTTCTTCAGCTTCTTTGATGTAACGGAAAAGATTGCCATTGTAATAGGCATGTTTGGCTATGGCTTCATCACTGAACTGGCTGGCGGCTCCCAAAGAAATTCCGTTTTGTCGTTAACTACGCTTTTTGTGATTGGATTATTACTGTTGCTTTATACAATCAATGCCCAAAATAAAAAAACAACGAATGCAAGTTTATAGCATAGAAACAGGGAAGTTCAAATTGGATGGTGGTGCCATGTTTGGCGTTGTTCCCAAAAGCATATGGAACAAACTCAATCCTGCTGACGATAACAATATGTGCAGTTGGGCATTAAGGTGCTTACTCATCCAAGAGGGTAACAGGTTAATCCTAATTGATAACGGCTTGGGCAACAAGCAGGATGCAAAATTCTTTGGGCATTACTATCTGCATGGAGACGATACATTGGAAAAATCCCTAGTCAAATATGGCTTTTCCAAAGATAATATAACTGATGTAATTCTTACTCACCTCCACTTCGACCATTGCGGTGGAAGCATTGAAAGAGTTGGTGATAAATTTGTTCCGGCTTTTAAGAATGCCATTTACTGGAGTAATGAACGCCATTGGGAATGGGCCACCAAACCAAATGAAAGGGAGAAAGCATCTTTCTTAAAAGAGAATATTTTGCCTATTCAAGAAAGTGGCCAGTTACAGTTTATTCAAACGCCAACTACAGGATTAAATGAAACGGGGCTTTTAGGTGAAACAAGATTCTCTGATAGCATCTCCTTGCGTTTTGTAAATGGCCATACAGATATGATGATGCTTCCACAGTTTTTATATAAGGGAAGAACCATTGTTTATATGGCTGACCTATTGCCAAGCATTGCACATATACCATTGCCCTATGTAATGGGGTATGACATGTTTCCCTTAACTACTTTAAATGAAAAAAAATCATTTTTAAAGGAAGCATTGGATAATAGCTACACCCTTTTCTTTGAGCATGATGCAGTAAATGAATGCTGCACTTTACAGCAAACAGAAAAAGGTATCAGGCAAAATGAAATTTTCACATTGCAGCAATTATAAAGTACTGATACGCTATATCTTATAAAAGAAAAGAGTCCGTTAGCTAACGGACTCTTTTCTTTTATCATGCTCAACTATTAGTAAGACCATAAGTCCTGTTCGTAGTTGAAGATTTTTTCTTTGATATTCTCCCCTTCCAATAAGCGGAATAAAGGGTCTTTGTTCAATTGTGCCAACGTTTTGTCGTTAGGGTTATCCAAAGTAGACTTGGTTATGTAGCTACTAAAGAACCTTCCTTCAAAAATTTCCTCCCAAGTCATCCTTGCACCAACGTTTTTAGGGTTGTATGCAAATGCTTTTGAAAGGGAAGCACGTAAATCTGGGTAGTATACCCAAAACTGAACACGGGCAGGAGTAGGTGCACCATTCTTTAGTTTTACAACTTGCTTTTCTGCTGCAAGTGGGGCTATTGCAATAATTCTTACAATTAACCTGCTAGCTTCCTTATCAAAAAGCCACTGTTCCTTAACCCTAAATTTATATACAGAATCAGGAGCTGGAGCTTCACGGTTTTCACGAGGAGTAAGCACTGTATCTTCTACTGTAGGATCATCTATGTTCTGTACCAATGAAGTATCATAAACACCCTCAACATATTTCGTGGCAAATGCTTTCCCTGGAGCCAATGGCGTTGTCATTGCTTCATCTTCAAAAACCATTATTGAATCCTTCTTAATAGCATTCAATAGTATGGAGAAAAAACGTTGGTCACCAGTTTCATCTTTCGCTTTATAAATGAAAGGCAAATTCATCTTTTCCCTTCCATCAATTTCCCTCCATACAAATTGGCTATAAGTTGCATCTTCCTCGCGTACATGGTCATACGGTAAAGGTCTCCTGTCATTGACATTTTCCCTTTTGTACCCATAGGCATTTCGCAAAGAAACTTTTGGTTCTCCTCCATAGTTATCTGAATTTTCCCCTTGCATTTCTGCAACTGTCTTAATTGTTTTAGTAGGTTTTACTGCCGCAGTAGCCGGCTTTTTCCTCCTTGATGTATCAGTTGCTGTAGTTGGCGCTGTACCACCCTTAGGAGGGGCAGTTGTTGCACCACCAGTATTAGCAGGCTTCTTTGTACGCTGAGCACCTGCAATATTGCTACACAAACACAACACAATCAACAATGCAGAAACTACAAAAAGATTCTTTTTCATAATAGAGTGCTTTTATTCTTATTCAATTACAGTAAAAGGAAATGCCCCAGTAACCGTTCTTCTTTCACCAGCAGAACCAACAATAACTACTTGGTCAACAATGATAGCCGTTCCATCCTTACATTTTGCAATGGCTTTTCTTGCTTCTTCATTCCACCTGTTTCCTTGTACTTCTGCATTACCAGAACCATCTTCAAAACCCGGTCCTGTAAAATACATCCTAAAACTTACAACAGTCCATTTATAATCAGCAAACAAGAAATCTTCAGGCATCCTGGCTGCCATACCTTGTGCAATTCTAAGGTCTTTTATAGAAATATCTCCAGGAACAGTATTACCAAATTTAATGGTTGGATCAGGAAGTTTCTTAATAGGAATTTCGATAGTTACTGGTCTGCCTTTTCCACCAATTTCAGAAACCGTAACAGATGCTTTACCTGCTTGGTTACATTTAACGATGTATTGACCACTGTTTCCAACCCTAGTTTTTTCGATATTGCCTGGCCCAGTTATTTCCAATGCTATTTTTTCAGCTCCACCGGATCCTGTTACGCTCAATTCATTTTCTACGCCACCAGCATAAAACACCCTTGTTTTGTCTGTTGAGATAGTTAAACCAGCAGGTACACCTACAGTATATTTAATTACCCTAGTAACATTCTTCATTTGACCAGTTTCCTGATCCTTATAGGAAATGTTTACAGTTTTTGAATATTCCCCAGGGGCACTTTCGGAAGTTCCCTTAACCATATAGTCTCCTTCTGGCGTTTTAACAGCAGAACCCATACCACCAACAGAAACGATTGGTTGTGCTTTTGAACTGTAAGCACCAATACCTGCACTAATAGTAAACTCTTCACCTGGCATCATATAAGAAGAACTAGCATTGGCAATTACCTTGAATTCATCATAAGTAAAGATTACCTCACCTATTTTCTTATGACATGCCTCAACTACCTGCATTTCGCTGTTCCTAATATCATTTTGAAATTTGCTCAGAATAGTTAAACCAGCGATAGTTGGTGTCATGTGGAAATAAGTGTTTCCCCAATCGTGTGCACCTTCGCCATAAGTAGCAGGCATATTAAGAGGTAATGATCCAGCAAGCTCGTTTCCAATCGCAGTATCAACAGCAAGTAAATTTTTCTTAAACTCAACCAATTTATTGTATAACTCCTTTCCTTTAGGAGTTTTTTTCTTATCCTCATTAGAGATAAACAAACGGGTAGCAGCTTCCAAATCGTCAATTTTATAAGCAGTGTCCTTAGGAGGATTATAGCCTGCTTCCTTTTTCAATTCCATTTCCAATTCGTCGATGTACTTGTTCATGTCTTCGGCCAATTTGTGGGCACGCTCTGCCTTTTCGTTCCAAAGCGTTGCCTTTTCCTTGGTTGCAGGATCAGCTATCTTACTCTCGAAAGATTTAAACAACTGCATTGTTTTGCCATAAGCAACACCTGTTGAGTTATCCAAACTTGTTTTAACCGTTTTAAAGGCATTCAATATTTCAGATGACACGTTGAGTGCAAGTAGTGCGGTAAGCACTAGATACATCAAGTTAATCATCTTCTGCCGTGGCTCTTTAGGTAGAGACATTTTTTATTATTTTATAAGTACTATTTACTAATAAGGTTTGGGTCTAATACTAAACAGCTTAATTATCTGCCTTGCATTGCTGTTAGCATGTTACCATACACTGAATTCAATTTGCTTAAGTTACCAGCCAACGCAGCAATTTGTTCTTTTGCTTTAACTGCATCTTCTGCTGTACCGTTCATCGCAGCACTTGCTTGAGCCAATTTACCATAAAACTGGTTAAGAGCTTTCAGATGGTTTTGGCTTTCTTGCAATTCCAACTCGTAAATAGTATTTAAAGAAGAAAGGTTCTTAGTTAATCCTTGAACTTGTTCATGGAATTGCTTGGTGCTTTCAGAAGCTGCGTTGAAAGAAGAAAGGGAAGTTGTTGTTTGTTGCACAGCCGCTGCTATTGAACCCATTGCTGTAGCTGCTTCCTTGCTCTTTGCAGAAAAATCACCAGTTGATTTTACAACATCACCAATTTCGCCCATATTGCTAACAGTAGTACCCAATTTTTGGAAACCAGTGCTTAATTTAGAGAGATTAGCTGGAGTGATATCTGCTTCTTCAAGCATTTTTTCCATGCTCTTCAAGGCAGGGTTGCCTTTTTCCTTTACTTCACCAGGTAAATGAACTTCATGATCATCCATTGCTGGATATATGATATAAAGAATACCATAAACCAAGAATACAACAGCCTCACTAGTAAGACCAATTTTCAACATGATATCAGCTATAGGAGAGTGCAATATTTTTTGTAAGGCTCCGTAAATAACTACTGCTGCTGCAACAGAAACGAAGATGTCCATGATTTTACCGACCTTGGCCGGAATTTTTGCTGCCATTTTTTTTGATTTTAAGTTTAGATGTTTAGATTATGCCAATAAAAGTCACTAACGTTTTATAAACGATGATTTTCAATAAATGTTTGCTAATGATTACTCTATAATTTGAAAATTTAGTCCTAGCTTATTTCATGCGGGGAGCTAGGTCAATTACACAACGGAAACCAATATAAGATTTCGATGTATCCTGATATTCAAAAGACCTTGTGCCAGTCTGCAAATAATAACCTACATCTTTCCAGCTACCGCCACGAACTACTTTGCGTTTCATTCTTGGGGGGTCGTTGTCAAGGGCATCATAACGAATATCAGGATTGAAGTCTGCCATTAAATTTGAAGCACCTTCATAGAAGTAAGATTCAGTCCATTCTGCCACATTACCAGCCATATTGTATAAACCATAATCGTTAGGCCAGTAAGCATCAGCCCTAACTGTATAGAAACCACCATCCTCGGCATAGTTACCGCGACCCGGTTTAAAGTTTGCCAATAAGCATCCTTTTTTGTTCCTTAAATAGTAGTTACCCCAAGGAAACATTGAATTTGTTCTTCCACCACGGGCAGCATATTCCCACTCTCCTTCGCTCGGTAAGCGGAAATCACTTTCAACGGCCTTCTTTTTCCTTTCTAGATAACTATTTTGGTAATGGGTTCTCCAATGACAGAAAGCAACTGCTTGTTTCCAACTAACCCCGACTACAGGATAGTTGCCAAAAGAAGGATGAGAGAAATACCTTTTTACCATTGGCTCATTATAGGAGTAAGAGAAATCCCTCATCCAAACCAATGTGTCAGGATATATTTTTTGATTGAACCTTTTAATGAATGTTTTACGCGGAGCATCTTTGTTTTCAAGCCTTGCAGCTTCCTTCAAATCAAAATACTCTATATGGTACACTATTTTTTTAGGATCAACCTCAGCTTTTCCATAAAGCCTATCAGGAGCATCAATCATCAAATCATTACCCAATTTCTCCAAATTGGTCGCATCGTATTTTATTGTTTTTGCTTTAACCCAATCAATGGCAATGGCTGAATCACCCCCGGTACTACCCCCGCCATTTTTTACAAATCCCAATACTTTAGCAGCAATGGAGTCCCTAGTCCAAATAACAAATTGACGGTACTCGTTATTCGTTATTTCTGTTTGGTCCATCCAAAAGCCGTTAATTGAAACTTGCTTGTTACGAGCAGTAAAATTGAAGTTGATGTCCTCATCACTTGGTCCCATGTGGAATGTACCAGGCGGTACATAAATCATGTGCAGCGGCCTGCCCATACTAGGTTTAGCTGCAGGAGCAACGCCATGCAACTGACCATCATCAGGCGTACCTTTTGATTTGCCTTTTTTATTACATGCCACCATACTAACTAGTAAGGCTGGCAACAGGATAGCACTAAAACGATATCTCATTCGATTAAAATGATTTGAAGGGTAGTGACAAATATATTGAAATTAGCTTCCGAACCAACGAAATTGCAAAAAAAATGATTACAAACAGAAATTTAATAACGATTAACCTGAAAAAATTATTGTTTATAACCAGAAATGTAAACCTCTACCCATGAAATCGTTTTGAAAATGAAAGATAAGTACAAGAGTGTTACAAATTTGCTAAAAACTTTCCCAAATCCATTTCCACCTCTTTGCAAACATAATCCCTACAATGATAATAACAAATACCTTCTAAAGGCGATTTACCAACCAATAGCGGGAATTTTCCATTTTGTGTTATTGAGGACTGTAAGACTTTATTTGGAATGTAACCACTTAAAAGGATTGGTAACGTTTGCGTAAATTCTGCCCCTACCACTACAATTTCATTCATGCCAGCCAACTTTTGCTGAATGAAAGAAGCCCAAACGCCAAATGAGGTAGGGTAACGCACAATGGCCGTTCCCAATGATTCCACAATTTTGACGGCAATTTCATTCCATTTGGGTTCATCAAAAATTATAGAAAGATAGTGCAGGTTTTGGGCCATGATGGCATTTCCGCTTGGGGTAGCCCCGTCATAAACCTCCTTTTTCCTGACAATAATATCTGTTTGGCTATTGTGTGTGTAAAAAAAATAGCCTGTTTCTTCATCTGAAAAATGCTTTATTACAAATTCAGTCAATTCTTTCGCCTTGTTTAAGTAATCGCTGTTACCAGTTACTTCCTGCAAATGGATATATGCCTGTATCAAGTAAGCGTAATCGTCCAAAAAAGCGGGAATTTTAGATTCCCCATTTTTATACGTATGATAATAACCTCCTTGCCTGTTTTCCATTCGCTGTTCCATGAAATTCATATTGGCAATAGCAAGAAGCTTATACCTATTATCACTCAAAGCTGCATAAGCCTTGCTACAAGCGGTATTCATTAAAGCATTCCAGCCCAATAGTATCTTGTCATCAAGCATTGGCCTAATTCGTAAGTTGCGTTGTTCCAGCAGTATCTTTCTGCCATTTGCCAATATCAACTTTAACTCGTCAATAGGCAAAGCCTTGGCTTTTGCAATATTTTCTATTGTTTCCGTAATCCATAGAATATTGGTATGCTCCCAATTACCATGTTCAGATACATTAGATACTTCACAAAAAATAGCAGCACTATCACCGAGCAATTGTTCTATTTCGTGTTTGCCCCATGTATAAAATTTACCCTCCACTCCTTCGCTATCTGCATCCAAAGCACTGTAAAAGCCATTTTCTGCACTTAACATTTCACGTTCAATGAAATCCATGGTTTGATGGATGGTTTCAGCATACAATTCATTCTTCGTCAATTGATATGCTTCGCTCAAAACACCAACTAATAGGGCATTATCGTACAACATTTTTTCAAAGTGTGGAGCAAGCCATTTTGCATCTGTGCTGTAACGTGCAAAGCCCCCTCCAATTTGGTCATAAATTCCACCATAAACCATTTTGTCCAAGCTCAATAAAGCTTGATTCAAAGCATGCTCATCCTTTGTGAAGTGATAATGACGCAATAAAAATTGAATGGAAAATGTTTGCGGAAATTTTGGGGCATTACCAAAGCCCCCATATTCCGTATCGGCTTGTTTAAGGATGTTTTCAGCAATCAAGTCAACATTCTCCTGTGTAAACACTGTAGGGCTTTCTTTCTGGTTTGGCTTTGGAATGCCAAATGAATTAGAATTGGTTAAATGTGCAATGATATTTTCGGCTTGGCTTTCAATTTCATTCTTCTTCTCCTTATATGCATGATGGATGCTTTCCAAAACATCTGTCCAGCTATTCCTATTGTATGCTTTTACAGGAGGGAAATAGGTCCCTCCAAAAAAAGGCTTTGTTTCTGGTGTAAGAAAAACGTTTAAAGGCCACCCCCCACTGCCTGTCATCGCTTGGACAGCATCCATATAAACATGGTCAAGATCGGGCCTTTCTTCCCTATCAATTTTAATATTGATAAAATATTCGTTCATCAACTTGGCCGTTTCTTCATTTTCAAAACTTTCCCTTTCCATCACATGGCACCAATGACAGGCAGCATAGCCAATACTCACTAAAATTGGCTTGTCTTCTAACTTTGCCCTTTCCAAAGCTTCTTCCCCCCAAGGATACCAATCCACCGGATTGTGTGCATGTTGAAGCAAATAAGGTGACGTTTCGCTGATGAGCTTATTGGTATGTTCCATTTTACAAAGTTGACAAAATGAAAATAGCCCGTTTGCTACTAACAACCGGGCTACATCAATTCTATTTAGGAAATTATTTCTTGGCTGCTGCTGATAAATACTTGTCTAAGGCAGAAACCATACTTGGTGCCGCTGGAATGGGTGCTTTTATCTCCAAAGTCAGGCCAGCTTCTTCCACAGCCTTTGACGTATTGCTACCAAATGCCCCAATTACCGTTCCGTTCTGCTTGAACTTTGGATTGTTATCAAACAAGCTTTTTACACCGCTTGGCGTAAAAAAGCAAATAACATCATAATCGGCTTTGTTAAGTATTTCAGTAATGTCATTGCTTACCGTGCGGTACATAAACGCCAAAGCGAATTCACATTTGTTGTTTTTCAGCCAACCAACTATTTCATTGTCCTGCTGGTTTTCACTACAGACATACAAGAATTTCTCATTTTCCTTATGCCTATTAATAACATCAAACATGCTTTTGTTGGTTCCATCTGCACCATAAAACACCTTGCGTTTGCGGTAGAGAATAAACTTTTGGAGGTACAGTGCAACAGCTTCGGTAATACAGAAATATTTGGTATCTTGACCAATCACCACTTTCATCTCTTCGCAACTGCGGAAAAAATGGTCAATCGCATTCCTGCTGGTAAAAATGACCGCCGTATAACTTGCTATATCAATTTTTTGGCGGCGGAACTCCTTCGCAGGAATACCTTCCAGCTTGATAAATGGTGTGAAAACAAGTTCTACTTGATACTTCCTTTCCAAATCAAAGTATGGCGACTTTTCGCTTTCAGGTCTTGGCTGAGAGATTAATATTTTCATCGCTGATTTGGCAGTGCTCGAACTTTTGGCCCCGGATTTCGCCATACTTTCAACAGTGTTTATTCTAAAAATTAAGGGTAATGCCTTATAAAATTGAAGAGAACCTTATACATTAATAGCAATGGCAATACTTCAACGGCACAAAGGTATAGGAAAAAATGCAAGGCATTCACTTTGAGGCTAGTGCGAATTGTCCCCAAGCTAGCCACATAACGGTAAAGGAACATCCCCCCAACAATCAACAAGGAAACAGTAATGGCAACTTCAGCCAAGACCATTGATGAAAAAGCCAAAATCAGCACAAATGGAACAAGCATAATCCCAATGATTTTATTGCTTAGGAAAACAACAAACAAATAGGTACCAGCAGCTTCCTTTTCATTGAACACCCAACCGGAAAATAGTAGGAATAAATATTTTACAAGATAAATACAACCTAAAATAGCTGCACAGTACAACAGCAGCCACCAAAAATCAAGATTTATCCAATTTTGTCTTTGGGCAATCAAAGCAATAAAAATACTACCACTAATGATAAACAACAAGTTCATTAGCAATGAAGCAAGGTTATCCTGCAGCAATTGATCCCTAGTTTGTTTTTGACGGAAAGAAGTTTGAAAAAACAGACTGAACAAATTCTGGAAATATTTTGGAAAACTCACTCTAATAAAACCAATCAATGCCACCACCCCAACCAATAAATAAAAAAGCCCATCATTGGAATTTGAGTTTCTTTCCTTGGAAACCTGGTACAATGGCGGTTTATTAAAGGGAATAAAAGGATGGTACATAATAGCCGCATAGGTGGAAGTGTCAATTTGAGGCTGTACAGATTTCACTTGAACCACCGTTGCCTTCTTAATCGAATCCTGCCTCAACGAATCAGCTAATGCAATAGTTAAAGAGTCAACCTTTAACGTAGTATCCACCTTTGCAATCAAAGTGTCTTTTGGTGGAGCAACAACTTTTACTGGTGGTTTTGCAGCAGGTTTTGCTTTTGCAGCAGTATCAGGTTTTTTCTTACCCAATGAGTCTGTTTGCGATAAAACCGTGCTGCTAAAAACAAAAAAAGATGCTATTGCGAGAAAAAGCTTCAATGAAATTTATTTGAAGCAAAAATAAAGGAATGGCTTTCATTTATTCAGTTGAACAATTGATTGAGGCAAGACATAAATCAAACTTCCCACCGATTATCATTAACCGCACTTCCTACCATCTATTCAGTATGCCATTCAGCACAAGTTTTGCGAATGCCTTTAAACATTGGACTTCATGACCTGTCAAAGAAGGGAACAATTTAAAAATGAAAAAAATGAAAAAAATAATCTCCCTCGCATTAAGTGCAGTTTTTATGATTGGTATTGCTGCAGCCCAACCTGAAAAAAGACAGTATCCTGGTATAAAAGAAAAACATGGTGGTGCACACATGAACCAGCACAAAGGTAAAATGGCCGAACACCTTAACCTGAGTGAAGAACAGAAAAAACAAGCAAGGTCAATCAGTGAAAATTACCGTAAACAGGTGACTGAATTGAAAAAGAATGACAATATCACCATGGGTGAATACAAAAATCAAATGTCTTCCCTGCAAAAAGACAGAAAAAGAAAAATGGAAGCTTTGCTAACGAGTGAACAAAAAGCAAAAATTGCCGAAGGCAAAAAGAAGATGCAGGAGAATGCACAGGTTCACGCTGCCGCACGTTTGGAAAGGATGAAATTAAACCTTGGTTTAAAAGATGAACAAGTGGCCAAAATAAAGAAGCAACAGGAAACTTTCAGAAGCAAAGCAAAGGCTATTCATGAAAATGAAAGCTTGTCGCAAGAGCAGAAAAAAGAACAAATGAAGTCCTTGGCCAAAGAGCATAAAGAAAATTTCAAATCCCTTTTAACAAAGGAACAATTGGAAAAAATGGAAAGCAAGAAGAGGGAATTCAAAGGAAAAAGGGAAGAAGCAAAATAATGGTTTTGGTTTGCAGTGGTTTTTTGAAGTGCCGGACATGAAAATGTTCGGCATTTTTGTTTGATTTGATGAATTTTTACTGAAGGCGTCATTTAAGCAATAAAAATCTGTAAGAATGCTTTTATGCGGTAGAAGCCTGTTGCTTTGGAAATCAAATAAAAAGATGTTACCACAAAAAATGTTAAGTAATCAATAAGAATTAAAGTAACATAATTTCATTGGTTTAAAATGTAGTTTTAAGCCTCTTCCAATAGCCCTT